>OGRT01000007.1_pt1 | contig 226587 bp, 154 predicted proteins | sample 1553581 | NCBI WGS metagenome assembly OGRT01 (sample SAMEA2580113, study PRJEB22360) | human gut metagenome | biome: human gut; feature: human-associated habitat; material: faeces | place: Denmark | collected 2008/2010
CGGCCGCAGCCCAGTAGCGTAATGTCCGGCGGAAAGGTACCGGCGCTTTTACCGGCAAACGATCGGCTATGGCCTCCCAGTCCCCCGGCATTGTATCCACCTCAAAATCCTGCAATTTCGAGCGGAACAAATCATCAAATGTATCTCTTTCCTTTTCCATTCTTTCCTCTTAATACAATGCGTTAATCCTCTTTTGTAACATCTGTTTGGCGCGCGTAAACTGTGAACGTGACGTACTCTCCGTTATATTCAACATGTCGCTGATCTCCTTATGCGAATATCCTTCAATTGCGAACAGGTTGAATACCGTACGGAAACCGGCAGGTAACTCCTGTACCAGCTGCATCAGTTCAGCCGCCGACATATTGGAGATAGCCGAAGCATCCGGTTGGATCAGCTCCGCCGTATTATCCAGATCAGTCGATTCGCGCAGCACATCTGATTTACGCAAATATTCCAATGCACAATTTACAAAGATCTTTCGCATCCACCCCTCGAATGAGCCAATTCCCGAATAGGAGTCCATACTGGTAAAAACTTTGACGAATCCATCCTGCAGCAAATCACGAGCAGTCTCTCTGTCGTTCACATAACGCAGACAAACTCCCATCATTTTGCGGGAATACCTCTCGTAAAGCTCTTTCTGAGCCAGCCTGTCTCCCTTCCTACAACCATTTATCAGTTGTGTCTCATCCATTCAGTGTGTGCCTTCTCACCTCTTACGAGGCCGTACAAATATTATGATGTTATTCTCGTGCAAAACGCTGCATGTTTTACGAACTTTTTTTCATAAAAGAGGCGGACACATAGATCCGCCCCCTACAGGTATGCTTTGCAAAGATAAGATGTTCTAACGAATTTCCGTGTTAACGGATATAGACTGCTTACTTTTTTTTCGCAGGATCGACAGGACATCCGGCTCCATCGTCCACAGGCACTGCCTCCATACCGATCTTTTTAAAGGCTGATGCCAGTTTGGTTTTCGAGGTTTTATCCGGTTTGTAAGTGACAACTACCGTACGGGTAGTCAGGTCACATTTCATATCGGTCACTCCTTTTTCGAATGAGATATTCTTTTCTACTTTTTTCTGACAATTGGCACATTCCATCCCTTCAACGAAGAAAGTAACGGTGTCTTTTTTCTTTTTTGCATCCTGTGCATAAACCGTAGAAAGAGTAAAAACGGCACAAATCAATGCTACTACTAACTGTTTCATAATGTATCTGTATTAATTGGTAAATATTTTCTGTTATTTAATCACGGCTGATGTTGAAACGCAGGCCGGCATATATCTTCCGTCCGTGAACCGGTCCCCAAACCATCGAACCGTCAAAATTGTCTCCCCGCGGATTTTCCGCATCTATGATCGGATGAGATTGCTTATAGTCAAACAAGTTCTCCGCACCGACATAAACGGACCATCTGCGAAAATACTTTGTAATTTGCGCATTCACAACTGTATAAGCATTAAAGTTAGGCTTCCACAGCGGATTTGTCGCATTCGGTGTCGGCATCCGGCCTCCTCCGTTGAACTGTCCGGTCAAATCGAACTGCCATTTCTTCAGCGGAGTTTGATAAGATGCGGTTGCCAATGCTTTGTAATCGCTTACCAACGGTTTCTTCAAGCGCTGTGTCACCCCCTCTGCATTCCGGTAATCGGTTTTAGCATCCGTATAACGGTAGGCGGCAGTCAGTGTAAACCCACGAAAGAAAGGATAGGTCGCTTCCACTTGGAAACTGTTTGAATAGGATTTACCGTCCAGGTTATAAAAACTGACGGCATGGGCATCGCTATCCATATCGACAACTACCTGCTTCAGGAAGTTGGTATAATACCATTCGCCGGTCAGCGTCAGTTCTTTTCCAAACAGAGGAATGTAGAATGACAAATTAACACCTGTGTTCCAGGCTTCTTCCTGATCCAGATTATCCGCAATATTCATTTTACGGCTACTGGATAACAGGAAATTGTTTTCTGCAAGAATATTAGCCGTACGGAACCCCTTACCGGCAGAAGCACGGACATGAAACCAGTCGAACGGATTATATTTAATATGTACGCGAGGCGTAACAAAGAAATCATACAAAGAACTGTAATCTGCCCTAATGCCACCTAATAGTATAAGCTTATCATTCAGATTGTAAGTATATTGTACATAGGCACCCGGAACAACTTCCGTACGGTCGAACACTTTACGCACATCATTCTGCAACAGGTTCTCGTTAAAACCATCGTAGTTCATGCTCAAACCGGTACTCAGGCTATGGGCCGGAGAAAATTCCTTTTCATAGAGCAGACTCGCATAGACATTGTTCTGATATACATTATAAGGAGTACGGTCATACATGGACTTTTGTTCATGATAAGAACCGGACAGGATCAAGGCTACGCTCTCCACCTTTTCCTTATCGATGATATAAGCCTGTTTGGTATATAACTCCGCCCGGTTCGTATTTAACTGCACACGATACGGATCCGTAAAATCATGATGTTTGGTGGCCTGGCCTCCCGTACGGCTTTCGTGCAGGTAACGAACTCCATACTGGGCTACATAGTTATCCAGTTTGTGATACCAGCGGTTCATCAGGTTGACCTGTTCTCTTAAAGGTGTATCCAGAAAACCGTCATCATTACCGTCATGCTGTTTCTTATCATTCGAATAATGCACCAGCAAACCGGTCGAAACCTTATCATTGATATGCCAGGAGGCATCCGCATTTCCTTCGTACCGTCCGGCATCACTACCGAACAGGTTTACAGAAAAAATATCAGCCGTAGGCGGTTTCTTAAATTCAACATTGATCTGCCCGGCTAATGCCTCGTATCCGTTTTTTACGGAAGAGGTACCTTTGGATACCTGAATACTTTCCATCCAGGCACCCGGAACATAATCCAAGCCGTATAAAGAGGCTGCTCCACGAAAATTCGGATAGTTTTCCGTCAGCATCTGCACATACGTTCCGGCCAATCCCAACAGCTTAATCTGGCGGGCTCCGGTTGCTGCATCGGCATAAGACACATCCACAGAAGGATTTGTCTCAAAACTTTCCGCCAGATTACAGCAGGCTGCACGGCAAAGTTCATCATAGGTGATCTTCTGAGTCTGTAACACACTGGTACGCGAAGCGATTGTTCCTATTTTACGCTCGCTGATCACGACTTCCTCCAGGGTTACTTCGCCTTTCAGTTTTATAACCAGAGGCTCATCTGTATTCGTTACCGGCATGACAAACGTTTCATAACCGATATAACTTACGACCAGTTTGTTTGTACTTTTTCTTGTTTTCAGTTCAAATGCGCCGTCTACATCGGTAGTCGTGCCTTGTTGGGTCCCTTCCCAATAAACATTCGCCCCGATGATCGGCTGGTTGTTATCATCAAACACATGCCCTTTTACTTCCTCCGCCTGGGCAAAAACTGCGCAGAAAGTCAATATTATAATAAGATAGAGTTGTTTCAACATGTCTTACATTTGAGTTATAATCATTAATTCAGAGGAAGCAGAGCTTCCTTTTGGGATCGCCAAAACCACCTGTTATATAGGTATCAGTCTCTTACACAACTATCTGTATCGGCTATCCTAAGAGAACGCGTTGCGTTCTTGTCAAGGCCTCAGCGGGTGAACGTCCGCGAAGGGGAAAGATGGAGCGGTAGAAGCATCTGCTGTTTGAGCGAAGCGAGTTCAGATGCGACAGCAGAATCTTTCACCGAAGCAGTGAAGCCGGTGCAGCCTTGATCTTTTGACTACTTTTCCATCAAGGGAAAAGTAGACAAAGACCTACTAAATCAAAAGTGTAGTCAATAAATTCAAATAAATACGGGGACAGACAATGGGTGGTCCATCCTGATTTTGTGCTATAAATTCTTTTATGGAAGGAACCGGCACGAGTGAGGCTAAGGAAGAGCCAAACGACAAGAGGTCGACCACTACCGGCTGTAATTCTACAATGGGGTTATTAAAACTGCTCCAGTCAAAACTGATACGTTCCAGGTCACAACAGTCATCTTCGCAGCAGCCGGAAGAACATGCGGATACTCCTGCCGGCTCATCGCAACAGTCGTGCTCATGCACTTCACAGCAATTATCATTCAATAAAACTGCAACACCTTCCGTGCGGCAATCGCCACAACAGTAGGTAATAAAGTTCACTCCCGCCCCTCCATAAAAAATAAGAGACGCCAGAAAAACGATAAACAAATATGTTACAGCTTTTTTCATTCAGCACAAAGATAGTGCTTTCGTAAATCCGCTCCTAATCGTTAATATTATTTAGGAAATCTGGAAAGGTAATAATACGTTTCCGGAGACGCCAGACTCTCTATATGATAACGAGTAGAGGCCGAGACACTGAAACTATATCCTCTTTCTTCATTCGGACCGACAGGCAGATACAGAACCGTATCCCTTATCCCTGTTGCCAGCATACATTTGGCTGCTGCCGTATCGATCGAATCCGTCAATGAATAATAAACCGTATAGGTTAAATCCTCTTTTTCTTCCAACGGCTTCTGCCAGGACAATTTCAATTCATCCCCTTCCCGGTCCACACGAATCTCACCCGGAGCAACAGGAACACGGTCATTCAGCCAGGTCAGCGGAAATAACTGAGCAGGATATTTATAATAATTATCTTTCAGTTCATTATACAGTCCTTTTGTATTATCCAGAACATTCTCACAACGGAAAAAAGTAGCACCGGCACCACCATAATAACGACTATAATCTATCTGGTCTGTGATATCATTTACCGTCCAGTCCGCCTCCGACTTATCCATCCGGTAAGCTCCCAAACCTGGAACAACCAAACGTCCGTTACAATTTTCCACCCAGTTATCCACAAAGGGGAAAAAGTTATCATGCAGGTAATACATCATCGGAACAATCATATCCTGTTTTCCTTTCTCCATCCACATTTTAGGGTCCTGGAAAACACTTTCGTACGCCGTCCATCCGGCATTAGGAACCCGTTCGATACGGTTATATTTACCCAACGGCGAACTGCTGACCTGAACCCAGGGTTTTGCCAGTTTCACCCAGTCATAAATACGGTATACCATTTTATTGATATTCTCACGCCGCCAATCCGCCAAACGGGTAGACTTGCCATACTTCTGATGAACCGCTTTATCCGGAAACGTCTTTGCCTGCTCCGGATAACGGATATAATCGAACTGGATACCATCGATATCATATCCGTTTACCAGCTCTTTCACCAGCGACAAAATATAATCGGCTGTCTCCGGCACACCCGGATCAAGATACCATTCGCCATTATGACGCTTGCACAGTTTGGGTTTGCGCTTCACAACGGACAGTTTCCCCTGTTCCTTCACAGCCTTATCCGTACCAACAGGAAATGTCACAAACCAGGCATGGCATTCCATCCCCCGTTTGTGACATTCTTCTATTGCAAATGCCAGTGGATCATATCCGGGCATCGTTCCGTATTTTCCTGAGAAAGTTTTGGAAGCAGGCTCAATAGACGAACGATAAATAACGTCACCCCTCAGACGAACCTGCAAAAACACTGTATTGAAATTGGCATCAGCCAACTTATCCAGCATAGAACATAATTCCTGTTGCTGTGCTTTTCTCCCCGCTTCCGTTGTAGCCGGCTTCTTCGGCCAGTCGAGACCATAGATGGTAGTCAGCCAAACCGCACGGATTTCGTGCTTAGGAGATTCAACCGCTCCAATCGCTTGAAGCAGGAAAAAGACCAGAAATAACAGGCAATACTTTCTCATTTCCACTTATTTATTGAGTGGCGCAAAGGTACTACTTTTTCGTTATTTTCCAATTTCGGATAAGTAGCGCTCCGCTTCTATAGCGGCCTGGCAACCGGTTCCGGCAGCCGTAATCGCCTGGCGGTAATGCGGATCAGCCACATCGCCCGCAGCAAAAACTCCCGGAACTTTCGTACGTGGCGTACCGGGTACGGTTTTGATATATCCTACTTCATCCGTATCGATCCACGGTTTGAAAATATCGGAATTCGGCTTATGTCCGATAGCCAGGAAGAAACCGTCAATAGCGATATCCACCTTTTCTTCATCCGATTCACCCATGCGTTTTACCAGATGGGCACCTTCCACCCCGTTCTCACCAAACAGACCAATTGTATTATGTTCAAACAATACCATAATATTCGGCGTGTTAAATACACGTTCCTGCATAACTTTCGAAGCACGCAGAAAAGGCTTACGGACAATCAGATAAACCTGTTTGGCCAGTCCTGCCAGATAGATAGCCTCTTCACAAGCCGTATCACCGCCACCGACAACAGCCACCACTTTCTTGCGATAGAAGAAACCATCACAGGTAGCACAAGCAGACACACCCATTCCTGCATATTTATGTTCATCCGGAATACCCAGGTATTTAGCAGTTGCCCCGGTTGCAATAATTACCGTTTCCGCTTCAATAACCTTTTCCCCGTCAATTGTAATTTTATATGGAGCAGCCGAAAGGTCTGTTTCCGTCGCGATACCAAAACGAATATCTGCACCGAAACGAAGCGCCTGCTGTTTCAGGTCTTCCATCAGTTCCGGACCGGTGATTCCTTCGGGATATCCCGGAAAATTTTCCACTTCTGTTGTTGTAGTAAGCTGGCCGCCCGGTTGAATACCTTCATACAATACCGGAGACAAGTTAGCACGGGAAGCATAGATTGCTGCTGTATATCCTGCAGGACCGGAACCTATTATAAGGCAACGAACCTTTTCATTTATTGAATCGCTCATACTTTTTATGTTAATTGAATATTGATAATTGGCTGTTATTTCATCGCTTCTATTTTATCGGAGGTCTATCACCTCTGCATCCGGATATTCGCTTTCTTTAAAAACAAAAAAGTCATCCGGTTGGTTTATCCCTGTCTTCAATTGGCTGATATGAATGGTGTTGCTGACTCCGTTTTTCGCTTCGATCCTGATCGATGCAGGGAAATTGGAGAACTTCTCGATTTGCAACACAACTTTGATGATATCGCCTTTTTTCTTCGGTGTCAGTTCGATATCATAAGCTGTTTTTCCGTTCGACGCAGTGCTTTCCCCGATATACTTAGGAGTAAACCCTTTCTTATATACACGTAACAACAAAGCCGGATTGGTAAATTGCAATTCCTCTCCGCTCGGCGTACTCACATTCACTTCGTCATTCCGTTCCACATAAGTCCACTGGGTAGTCCCGTCGAACCAGGTAATCATATCGGGAGTGACCAACGTAAATTTATCACCCTTCATATTGATCATCCCTTCAAAACTTTCCGATACTTTCTGTACATCCGAACGGGTATTCAGTTCAAAAGAGGCTGTAATACCATTCGAGTTTTCGTAGGCAGAAGCCGCTTTATCGAGGATAGATACCGGATTCTGAGCCTGGCTTATCACTCGTGTTCCAAAAAGAAGGCACAACAGAAATCCCACAAACGCGATTCCCCGCCATATTCTTATTTTTCTCTCTCTTTCCATAAACTACATTTACTAAAGGACATATTATTTCAGGGAATTCAGTAACTGTTCCAGATTATACTCATCCTGGATCAGGACCTGACGGGCCTTACTACCCTCAAACGGTCCGACAATTCCGGCAGCCTCCAACTGGTCCATCAAACGACCGGCACGGTTATAACCGATGGCAAACTTACGCTGGATCAGAGATGTTGAACCTTGCTGCTGAATCACAATCAGACGGGCTGCTTCATCAAACAGCGGATCGCGGTCTGACAGATCCACTGATCCCGGAGCCTTGTCTTCACCACCTTCACCTACATATTCAGGCAACAGGAAAGCAGTCGGATAACCGGCCTGACCGGAGATAAAATTGACGATTTGTTCCACTTCCGGAGTATCGACAAACGCACATTGCACACGATTTGTATCGCCACCCTGTGAGAACAGCAAGTCACCACGACCAATCAACTGATTGGCACCCGGTGCATCCAGAATCGTACGCGAATCGACCATCTGCATCACACGGAATGCCATACGGGCCGGGAAGTTTGCCTTGATAATACCGGTAATGATATTGGTAGACGGACGCTGCGTTGCAATGATCATATGGATACCGACAGCACGTGCTTTCTGGGCAATACGGGCGATCGGTGTTTCAATCTCCTTACCGGCCTGCATGATCAAATCACCGAACTCGTCGATGATCACCACGATAAACGGCATAAATTTATGTCCCTTCTCCGGATTCAGATGACGGGAAATAAATTTGGCATTATATTCCTTGATATTACGCACATGCGCTTTCATAAGCAATTCATAACGGTCATCCATTTCCTTACAAACGGAGTTCAGCGTCATAATAACTTTTGTACAGTCCGTAATTACCGCTTTGTCCGCATCCGGCAATTTCGCCAGATAATGACGTTCCAGATCGGAATAGATACCGAACTCTACCATCTTCGGGTCGACCATGACAAACTTCAGCTCCGACGGATGCTTCCTGTACAATAAAGAAGTGATCACGGCATTCAGCCCGACGGACTTACCTTGTCCGGTAGCACCGGCCACCAGCAAGTGAGGCATCTTGCAAAGGTCGAACATAAAGATTTCGTTCGTAATCGTCTTACCCAGCACAACCGGCAGGTCATATTTCGATTCCTGGAATTTACGTGAAGCGACAACCGACTGCATAGATACAATCTGCGGATCCTTATTCGGCACCTCGATACCGATCGTACCTTTACCCGGCATCGGGGCTATGATACGGATACCCAAAGCCGACAAGTTCAGGGCAATATCGTCTTCCAGATTCTTAATTTTTGAAATACGGACCCCGGTATCGGGAATCACTTCATATAAGGTAATAGTCGGACCGACGGTTGCTTTGATAGAGGCAATGCTGATACCGAAACTTTCCAGCGTCTGCTTGATACGTTTCTGGTTAGCCATCTGTTCTTCCATATCGACCTGGTGGTCGCTTACATCATATTTTTTCAGCAATTCGATCGGTGGATTACGGAAGTTGGACAAGTCCAGTTTCGGATCGTATTCACCCAACGAAGAAGCATCATACACTTCATCGTCTCCGGCCGGGACTTCCACCGTAAAACGAGGATCTCCGGGAAGATCTTCCGGCTCATCAGGCTGATTTTCCGCATTCGGAGCATCATACACTTCTTCTTCCTGCGGCACTGTCACTTCAAAAGCATCATCATGGGAGATCGTTGAATAAACCTCCGTCTTCTTCCGGCTCTCTTCCTTGCGGGCTGTTTCTATCTCTTTTTCAGTATCGAAAACAAATTCTTCTGTTTCCGGGCGTTCGTCCGGCTGGTCTGTCACTACCTGATCTGCTACCTCTTCCTCATCATCTTCATGGATATCCTCTTCTTCCGATACTTCTTTTTTCTCCCTTTTCAAACGGTTCTTCAACCATCCGAAAGAAAGGACACTTTGCAGGAACGGTATCGTCCGTTTGCTAGAGAATATGGCGATGATCAGAAACACCCCCGCCAACAACAGTATCGTTCCGGGAATACCGACATTCGTGATCATCATCTCCGACAGGTAATATCCGTGCTGTCCTCCCAGATAAATGAACGTATCTTCATATCCGCTGATAAAGACAAAGGCAAAAAACATAGATCCCCAAATCAGCATGGCTGCACAAAACAAAAACCGTTTCAACAGCGATACCCGGCGCAGGTTCATCAATTTAGCTCCTACCGACCCCAGGAAAAACAGGATCATAAAAGAAGATATCCCAAACCACCGGTTCATCAGCAGGTCTGCCAGGACAGCTCCCCGCACTCCCGTCCAGTTCTCTACGGAACCTCTGTTGGTCAGCAAGTCTGCCAACGGAACGTTTTCTATCTTACTCTGATCGGCCCCTCCCGTAAAGAAGAAAGAAATAAGAGCTAATCCTATATAAATGGTGATAATTGCTATTACCAATCCTGTAATGAAACGGGTACGCTCATTAGTGAAAAACATTTTCATCATTGCGAACTTACCCGGTTCATTATTATTATTTTGTTTTGTTGTAGTTGCTTTCTTTGCCATATAAATCCTCGTTAAATGATATCTGAAAAAACAGTCCAGATATTTTTATAACTTGCAAATATACATGATTATCTCCAAACTACCACGCAAAAATTCTAATATTCCCTATCAGTTCCTGGAAATCAATTAGCATTACGTTTCCCAAACAAAGTAACTTCTCCCATACCAGCACGTCCTTCCGATACACTATGAATTGTAACCCGAAAACACTTCACTTTTCTACAATTCAATTCTATCGGTTTAAACTCCCAACCGGTACACTCCTGCTCATAGACCAAACTCCAATTATTTCCATCAGATGACACTTCAACTGTATGTCCGTACAAAGAACTATCCTTTTGAAAAAGAATACGACTTGCCTTTATATCGACAGGTTCATCAAACGAAAAAGTCACAACCTGAGGTAGACTATCCGTATCCGCAATCCACCAACTACGATCATCTCCATCTACGAGATTTACTACAGGATAAGAAACATGAGAGCTGGTCGCTGTAACCTCTCGAGGAATTATCACAGGAAGATTTAGCAACATCCTTTCTTTTATATTCATCTTTTCCACTACGCCATCTTCTTCTTTCCCTTTAAAAGAAGCGTGAATACCGTCCGGCACGAATAGACCGTCATAAGGGATACTTTTTATGCCTGCTATCCCTTCCTGCAGATCTTTCGCTTCAGCCTTAACTATTATCTCTCCGGGATATTTGCCAGTCCGGACAAAAACAAAACCAATACCACCTTCTACCCGTTGACGACTAATACCTACCCGTTCAATACCATCACCTATGATCTCTCCCTGTCCACGTATTGACAAAGTAATCAAATCTGCAGCGTTATTCACTAATGTCCCGTTTTCATCACAAACCTTTATATAAACTGGTATCATATCACTTCCATCCGCCACCGGCATCACATTTTTATGATTAAAAAAGACTTCCAGATGGTGTGGTTTCCCAGGGGTACGTACCACATGTGTGGCTACAATTTTGCCAGCAGATAAACCTTCAGCCATTAATTCTCCTTGTTCATATCTATCCGGATAAAAAACAAAATCCGGACTTCCTCCTTTTTTTACTATATTAGGACGGAATGAGGTTCGCTCCAACCGAGTTTGTGTTCCTATAAGCCGTTTATTCTGATAGAGTTTTACTTCATCACAATTAGAAAATACAGTGATTGGGGATAAAGCCCCTCCTGTCTCCGAAGGCATATTATAGGAAGCGATAAACACCATCGGCCCTTCATATAAACCAGCTTGACTTATATTTTTATCACGCATGCTCTGCATCATATAATAACTGAACTTTGGGGCACGATTTATATCCACAACGCCACAATACATTGTCGTTTCCTGGCTTCCGCGATTATAATCATTATAACTCCATAGGAAATGTCCTCCTAAACGTTCATTAGCATCCAACATACACCAATCAAAATAACCTCTTCCTTCCAGCTGTTCATAACGAGTATTACATTGTTCAAGCAATTCTCTCCCATTCTCTGTTATGCTCACACGAGGTTTCTCTCCGGCTCCGTCTCCCCATTCTCGAGTTAGTAACGGCTTAATTACAACTTGATCCTCCGTATAATTGCTCATTACATTACCGTCTTTCGGGAAACGGGCTACTTGTTTATAGAACACATCATAACAATCCACCAGATCCGTATGACCGAAATAATCTCCAGCCGTATACATTTGATCACCGGGATATTCTTCATGTGCTATCCCATAAAGTATCTTAGCAATTTCCTTCGGATAACGCGTTTCATTTAAAGCTGTCTCCCATAAAACAACCGAAGTGTGATTCCTGTCACGCCTGATCATTCTACGACAAACCTCATAAACCCGGTTTATGAAAGTTGTATCATTATTAAAATACTGCCAACCCGGTATACATTCTACAACCAACAGTCCATATTTATCACAAGCGTCAAGAAAAGCCGGATCATGTGGATAGTGGGCTGCACGTACCGCATTATAACCACCCTGTTTCATATTAATTACTTCTCTTTCCTGTATTGAATTCGAAGCGGCATCCCCTACATAGGGATAAGCCTGATGCCGGTTTGCACCACGCATATACAATTTTTCTCCATTTATAAGAAAGCCATCTTCTGTCGTATATTGTATAGAACGTATCCCAATTTGCCGGGTGACCTTATCCACCGTTTTATCGTCAACTATCACTTCTGTTCTCAATTCATACAAACAAGGACAATAAGGATACCAAAGAGAAGGATTATCAACTGACAAATCTTGCTCCAAGTGAATACTTGCACCAGCTTTTAATGAAAAGAGATGCCGTTGACAAACAATTTCCTTATTATCCGAATCGATCAAACGAGTGAGAAGATATCCTTTTCTGGGAATATTGTACCGATTCCTGACATGAGTCTTTATATGTATCTTTGCCTTTTCTCTACTCACCTCGGGATACGTGACAAAAACTCCTCCTCCGGCTATTTCATTCTCTTCCAGAGGATCCGTAACATAAAGCTTATCTGAAATTATCATTTCCACATCCCGGTATATGCCGCTGTAATAATAAAAGTCCAGATCGCTCTGTGGTTTTCCCGGCGGAGTCAACGGATCATATTCTGCGGAGACCCGTACTGCCAAGACATTATTTCCATCAAAGTTGACCTTTCCCGTGATATCTGCAATAAAGCCAATATATCCACCATGATTTTCAGTTATTTCATACCCGTTCAGATAGACTTTGCATGAAGTCATCACACCTTCGAATGCTATACGAATATTTTTATCTCTATATTCAGGATCGAGAGTAAAATAACGACGATACCAACCTATCCCATCATAAATCACATCTCCACCACAATGTTTCCTCTCCAGTTGCATAATATGCGGAATTGAAACCGGCATCCAACAGGAATCATCAGCCGTAATAGATTCACCGTTTTCAATATCACCCCGAAAAAAAGCCCAGTCAGTATTCATTGAAAGGTTTATCCGTGAAACATTCCCTGCATACACTTCCGCAAAAAACATACAAAAGAAAATGATCCCACTTAAAAACTTATTTATATACTTTTTCACGCTCTTCATAAAATATTATTGTTTAGGCATCAAGGCTATTTCACCAACCAACAAAGATCTACCGTCAAGGCCTGTAAGCGTAATACCGATATTACCTAACAAGGTTTCTCCCGGATTCAACTTAAATGTAACCCATTTCCCTTCACGCGGAATATGATCGACAATTGTTTCTCTTCCATTGAAAAAAACAGTTCCTTTTCTAACCTTATTATCAGGATTACAGAGGAATAATTTAATTACACCATCAAAATCAAATGGCAATTTCAAGTCCAATTCAATCTTCTTTCCCTGCCATGCCGAAAATGATTTATCTACTATTATATTATCGCAATGAACACGATAACCATATTTATCTGTTTCATAAAATGTAGAAGCATCCTTTTCAAGTGCCCATTCCGTTACTCCGTTTTGCTCCCAACGGCCTCCGGCCTTTACATAGAGATACGCCTTTTCAAATTCACCAGAGGCTAAATAAGATGTGTTTATATCATACAATTCACGTTTCATCCAATCATAATCAATAATGTCACTTGGTTGAAAACCAGAGGAAGCGACATATCGTAGCAAGCTGTTCTTCAAAGTCCGCGCTGCCGGTCTCTTCTCCAACGAATCCACCAAATTATACCCACATATTAAAATACGTCCTCCTTCTTTACTTACAAATTCCATGATGGAACCTAATTTACGATTAAAATGAAAATCATGAATCGGTTGTACAATAGGACGTATAGTGGACGGAAATCCTTCTAAATCAAAACCACGTCCACCCTGACAAATCTCAAACCACTGAAAATCCAAATAGTTGTCGGTCGGAAAATTATTGAATGCCGGATGTGTGTTTCGAATAACCGCTCCGTTCGTGAACCCTTCATTTCCCTGATCTCCCGCCTGCCAGAAAGTAGGTTTCCAATGAGCATATCCGGCATTTTTATTACCTCCCAACCGATGTGCCCACAAAACAACATTCTTTCCAGCTTTAAGATAATCAATAGCTTCTGTAACAGAAGTTGTTTCTTTCACTGAATTATCTTTTAAATCCTTCTGTTCGGTGAATACCCATAAATTCCAGTTATTCTTATACTCCGTATCACGTATTGAGACCTCCAGAACCAGTTTCTGTGAACGATCTATTTTATTCAATGGTACTGATAAAAATCCTATTTTATTCAATACCGCATTTTTAATATCATAATGATCGAAAGTCCCTTTATCCCATACATAACCATTATCATTCCTTAATTGCCAATCGATCCTTGCATCTTCTATATCTTTATTGGCAAAATGAAAAACTTCTATTCCAACTTTCAATGTATCGACTGACATATATATATAAGATGGTACTCGCATAAGCGGAACTGTCGTATTACACCAATTTCTAACCTTTTTAGGTGTAACAATCCCTTTGTTATCATAAAATGAATCCAACCAGCCGACCAAAGCCACTCCTTGTCCCGGAAAATCCTGAATACTTAACAATTGAAAACCTCCACAATAAGGAGTTCTCAATAAAGATTCCACATTCTCCTTATACAAAGTAAGAGATTGGAGTCCGGAAGATTGTGTAAATTCTTTATTTTGCTCATATACACCATGCTTCAAGGCTAGTTTTTTATATGATTCCATCGATCGCGCTCTCAAATTTCCTGTATATTTATTTACTTCATTCCAGTCAGGATAAAACACCCATTGCCCGACTTCATGTTGAATAGATGGTAACGGAGAGGCATCTCCATACCACCTGGAATAATCCCAATCCGTGGATAATCGTCCTTCATTAATAAAAAGTAACGGATAAGGAGATGAAAGATCCCCTTGAAAATTGATATCCGAATTCGCTGTAACAGGTCGTCTGACCGATGCTGTATAAAAATGCCGCGGATCATGTTCTTTAACGTCCTTTATCCAGGGGTCCAACTTATTACGATCAAATCCCCCCAGTTCATTCCCCATTGCCAGCATGACCAAAGAGGGATGATTTCCATAAGAATCAGCTATCCTCCTTAACTCCGCATGTAAAAAAGGTTCCACCTTTTCGATATCCAATTCTTTACCCATCCATCCATCCCGCCAAAATATTTCACTCAATATATATAAGCCGAGTTCATCTGCTGCTTCAAAAGCAGCTTTAGGGGGAGTCCATGAATGAAAACGGACATGGTTTAAACCAAAATCTTTATAGGACCGAAGAATATGAAGCCAACTCTTTTTGTCTGTGGCCGGGTATCCTGTCAATGGAAAAACGGCACAATCCAGATTTCCTCTCAAGTAACGTTCCAAACCATTAACCGTTATATAATCCTCTGTTTTTCCAATCGAACGAAATCCGAATATAACAGGTTCATAAACATCATTTCCTAATTTACTCATCAAAGAACAGTTCAGTTCGTATAAAGAAGGAGAAAACTCATCCCAAAGTTTTACATCAGAGACTTTAAGAGATTCAACGATCCTGTTTCTTCCGGAAGTTATCCGACAATTCGACTCCATTGTATTAACCACCTTGCCAGTTTTCCTGTCCCTTAATTCAAAACACAGTTTTGCTTTCTGTTCCTTTTGGGATCGATTCAAAACTGAAATTTCAATATCTAATTGTCCCGTATCATCCGGAAAAGTACGTATCTGGCTGATTTGTACATCCGGATGTGACGACATGATCATTTCTCCGATTATTCCGTTCCAGATAATTTGTGCCTGTTCGCCATAACTATGTCCCCATTCATTTCCTATCGGATAGATTTCCCGATTATCAATACATAGAGTTAACCTATAAGTACCAGGAGATAACTTACCTAAAAAATAATAATGAGGTGTCAATAACGATTCCTGCGCATCAATATATTGATCATTTAACCACAACTTACTTTTCCACATTATCCGCTCGAAACAAAGGGATACATTTTTATTTTTCCAGTTTTCAGGTATGCTTATATCCATCTGGTACCATGCTTTCCCTATATATTTATGCAACCGGGACAGTTTTCCTGTCTCAATAACTTCTGGACCATAACCACCTTCATCCGTAATACCCGGCAGTTTTATACTATTGATTAATGTTTTTGTATACCATAATTCTTCTTCGCCAATGTCAGCCGAATCCAGTTCAAACCGCCAATCTCCGGCTAACGATATCCGTCCGGTAGTTTGGGACATTAAAAACTGATGTAAAGAAAAAAGTAGAAAAATACAACAGATTATTTTTTTCATTATAGTGATCTTTTATAAAAGTCAAGGCAAAACAGACAATCAGTTTTGCCTTGATTAGTTATACCGGATATTTTATCAGTACCCCGGATTTTGTTTTATCTCAGAAGCTGCATCAATCGTTGTTTGCGGAATTGGCCACAGGTAATGCTTGGCTGGATCAAAAATCCGAACTTCCGTCTTGATCCGTTCCTTTGTTAAAGCCAATTTACCAGTTACAGGATCCACTGTTCCTAAACGACATCCGTAAACCTGCCCAGGCATCACCTCCTCACCGATTTTCCAGCGACAAACATCAAACCAGCGTAATCCTTCCAAAGCCAATTCTACCCGACGTTCACGTCTCACGAGTTCTCTCATTTTGGCTTGAGTTATATAAACAGTTTTATCTACTTCACACATACCGGCACGACTGCGAAGTTCATTAAGTACATCATAAACAGAAGCATCAATTTCCCCTAACTCTACTTTACATTCTGCATACATTAATAAGACTTCCGCATAACGCATTACAATAGCATTCATTGCCGTATTCCACATATCTGCATAATCACTCAAATCATCCACATATTTACGAACCAGATAACCTGTTTTTGAACGTCCGTAAGGAGCATAATAATCCCCATTGGGATCGTTCTGATCTATCGGATCATAGTATTTTCCCTCGTACAGGTCACCCGGACATAAAATACTGGCACTAAGTCGAGGATCACGATTCTGATAAGGTTGGTCAGGATCATAAAGAGGAGATTCTTCTATTGTTTTTCCGTCTATACATTCATATATATCCACCAAACTTTGTGTCGGATTGATAGAGCACCACCCCCCGCAACTGGCAGGAGGCAATATTCCCAATGTCCCATTAGAATATAAATTTTCAACATACTGAACATCCATGATTATCTCCTGATTATTCTTGTTCGAAATTCGAAACAAGCCTCTGTAATTAGGAAACAAGGAATATCCCAGTTTCATAATTTCTTCACATGCTTTCAGGCAATCTGCATATTGATTATTGTACAACAACATCCTCGCTTTCAATGTCAATGCTGCTCCACGAGTAACACGCCCCACATCATTTCCTGTATATTTAATTTCCAGTTGAGGTGTTATCTCGGTAAGTTCGTCCAAAATAAACTGAATAACTTCTTCTTTCGGATTACGCGGTTTATTCGCATCTGTTATAGGTAAAACTTCTTTTACTAAAGGAACATCACCATAAAACAGAACTTTCCAAAAGTAATCCCATGCACGCAAAAATCGGACTTCCGCAGTCAGTCTGGCTCTCAATGCATCATCCATTTCTGGACGATGAATATTTTCCAGAAAATTATTGTAACGGACCATTTTGCTATATCCAAAATAATCTGTTCCCGGATCAGAAGGAGTTGCATACCCAGAAGCCTGAACCGACCATCCTTCCCAAGGGAACGGATCATGTGCATTATCGGAAGCACAATCTAAAGATATCACTTCTGTCATTGAAAACCACCCGTCGTAGCATCCCATAGCCGCAGCTACAGCATCTTTTTCCGTATTCCAAAATCCTTCGTTTGAAGGCTGATCCAATGGATTTCTTTCCAAAAAATCACTGCTGCACGCTGATAAAAACAGCGCACCCATTATCGAATAAATTATATTTCTCATTTTTTCATCTTATTAAATTAGAAAACAATATTTACACCAAACGTATGCGCTCTTAACAGAGGATTGGAACCGCCGTCAGTATATGTTCTTTCCGGATCAAATCCTTTTGGATATTTTGTAATGGTAAGCATATTTTGACCACTATAATAAAACCGTACTTTTTCTATATTAAGGATATTCAACCATTCTTTTGGTATTGTATACCCAATCTGGAGATTTTTCAATCGCAAATAAGAAGCATTTCTCATCCAAAATGACGAATTATAATATACACTACTGTTCTGCGACCAGGAAGACAACGGTCTTGGAAATTTTCCGTCAGGATTGGTCTCTGCATCCCATGCATCTCGATACAGAGAAGAGGGCTTTGATTTATCTCCCATTAATTCACCGACTGCCCATGAATGAAGAAATCCTTTTACATCGGCAGCACCTTGGAAGAATACCGATGCATCCAGATTTTTCCATGTAGCAGACAAATTTAAACCAAATATCCATTTAGGAGTACTACATCCTAGATAAACACGGTCTTCTGCATCTATAACGCCATCCTCTTTTACATCTCTATACTTAAAATCACCCGGACCGGCATTTGCTCTATTTATCACAGCATTATTCTTGACTTCTTCCTCATTTTGGAAAATACCGTCTACAATAAATCCACCATAGGAATCAATAGAATACCCCTCCTGCAGGAATTTATATCCGTTCCAAATGCGTGCACCGTTATTTTTTAAATCAACGATTTCATTTTTATTATAAGCAGTGTTCGCTGTAACATCCACAGTCCAATCTTTATGTGCATATTTGTATCCTAATTGAAGTTCAACCCCTGTATTATGAACCTCTCCTGCATTTTGATAAGGAGCTGATAATCCGTAAAGCGGACTAACCGGTAATTTCATTAATATATCATATGTCTTTTTCTTATAAGCATCAACTGACAAAACAAACTGATTGGATAAGAAAGCAACATCCAATCCCAAATTGATCGTTTCCGTTGTCTCCCATTTGATGTTCTTATTTGCTCCATCTACAGGAGCAACCCCCTGATAAACAGAACCACCCAAAGCATAGTTCTTCTGTGCAAGAACCGATTGATAAGGATAATTGGATATCGCCTGGTTTCCTAATCTACCCCAGCCTCCACGAAGTTTCAAATCAGACAAAATACCTCGGGTTCCTTCCATAAACGATTCATTAATAATTCTCCAAGCTGCAGAGAAAGAAGGGAAATTACCCCATCGTGTACTTTGAGCAATGCGGGAAGTTCCGTCCCTTCTGATATTGAGCTCCAATAAATATCTGTTATCGTAAATATAGCTTAAACGACCAAAGAAAGAACGGAGAGCTATTTCATAGGCAGAACCAGAAGCTTGTTGTCCATCCGGAGAACCGGCATTCAATTCCCATAAGTCATTATTCAGGAAATTGATCCGATATCCTTTTGTCCAGTCATAACGAGTGTACTCCTGTTCGAATCCTCCCATAATACCTATATCATGAGACCCAAAAGTCTTATTATAATTAATTAATGTTTGCAAATTGACACGTAATTGATTATTACGTTCATCCGTTTGACTATTAGGACCAATATACATACTAGGAGAACCTGTTTTCCAATTATAGAACTGCTGATCTTTTTTAAAACATTCCGCTACATTCGCTTTGTATTCAAATCCAACATTTTCCTGAAGTTTTAATCCTTTAATCGGTTCATAAGTAATATTTCCTACAGCACGACTCGAGTACCATTTTTCGTTATTTATATTATTAATATCCAAATTGGATATCGGATTACCATCGGAATTATAACCATAATAGCCATTTGAATATTTATAAGGGACAAAGGGAGCTATTGTATTTATCATAGTGAATAAAGAGCCTGTCGACCCTGTTTTTGCAGAAATAGGTTCTTTCATATCCCCATACATAAAAGACAAATTTACACCGGCTGTAATCACATTGCTTATTTTCGAATTCACATTACCTCTTACTGTATAACGATCATATTCAGAATTCTTAACGATACCATCCTGTCCTAAATAACCTACCGAAAACATATAGGACGTTCCACCATTTCCTCCGCTTATTTCTGCTCTATGATTTTGCATAAACCCTGTCTTATAAAACAAATCATGCCAATCCGTATCCGGATAATTATCCGGATCAGATCCATTTTTGAACAGAGCGATCTCTTCCGTTGTATATCTCGGAGCTTTACCTTCATAAATCAAAGCTTTATTATACAACTCTGCATATTCCGCAGAAGACAGATATTCCGGTAAACTAATTGCATTCTGCCATCCAACATATCCGTCATATTTTAAACGGGGAGCTCTTTCCGTTCCTTTTTTGGTGGTAATAAGAATTACACCATTAGCAGCACGTGATCCGTAAATAGCAGCAGATGAAGCATCTTTCAGGACAGATAGACTTTCAATATCATTCGGATCAATGTCACTGATACCGCTTACAGGCATTCCATCCACAACATACATAGGATTCGAATTATTTAATGTTCCAGTTCCACGAACACGCAATGTGGGGTTATCACGCCCTGGTTGTCCTGTATCAGAAGTTACCGACACTCCTGGCAACAAACCTTGAATAGCATTGGATATATTAGTCACAGGTCTGTTTCCGATCGATTCAGAATTAACTGCAGCTACAGCCCCAATTACATTTACCTTTTTCTGTACACCATAACCAACTACAACTACCTCATCAAGAGTTTGTAAATCTTCCTTCAGATAAATATTGATTGTATTATCTTTAGGAGTTACAGATTGTGCCAAATAACCGATAAAGGTAATTTCCAAAGAACTATTTTTTCCTATGGTAAGAGAGAATTTACCATCAATATCTGTGACTGTTCCATTGTGAGTACCTTTTTCTATTACATTCGCTCCAATGACAGGTTCTCCATTCTGGTCATAAACTGTTCCTTGCAATTGTTTTTTATCCTGTTGGGATTTCTTTATTTCCAAACTCGACAAGATTATGTAATTATTCACAAACTCATATTTCAAGTTATGTCCGGCTAAAGCTTCCTCCAAATATTCGGATACTTTTGCTTTCTTTTTCGTTAATGATAATTCAAAGTTTGAACGAAGACCGCTTGTACTATAGATTACCAGATAATCAGTCTGTTTTTCAATTTCTTTAAAAAGCTCTTCTATCGAAATTTTGTTTGAGTTCAATTCGATAACAGCATTTTGCGCTTCTGTATTCACTGCGAACAATTGACAAGCACAAACAAAAAGAATAAAAAAGGATATTTTCATAATTCTGAATGCCTTTTGGATATTTTTTAGACATAAGAAATGTATTAACAAAGGATTTATTTTCATATCTTTGTTTTGTTAAGTAAATACTATTTTTTTGATCACGAATGGGTTTGCTTTTCGCTAAATCGGTAGATACGCCAATATCTGCCGATTTTTTTAATTTGTCATGGGCTCATACATATTACATTTAAAGGTTAATACTTCTTTTTACTTACTCAGAACGATCTGATTCAACTCATCATCTTTTTTAATATTAAATTTATGTATCCGCTGGATCAACCGGAGTATTTCCAGCACGCCATCCCTTTGACGGAATTTTCCAACATATTCATAATTTAATATTTCCGGGTCTTTCACTATTATTTTTACATCATAATATAATTCGAGTTTCTTTATGATGCTTCCTAACTTTTGCCTTTTAAATGTATAAATACCTTGGCGCCACAACAATTCATCCGGGTCCTTCGTCGACAGTTCCAGCCGTTTCCCTTTCTGAACCAGATACTGTTCCGGAGAAAGTACAACTCCTTCCGACTCTAAAGACGGGAAATAAGCTTTCACAGACCCTTGCTGAAGATAAACACCGGTATAATCACTCCCCGGATAACAGAACACATTGAACTGAGTACCCAAAGCCTTTACATCGATCGTTCCGGTAGAAACAATAAAAGGTACTTTTTCGTTTTTAGCCACATTGAAAAAGCCTTCCCCCGATAAAAAAACCTTTCGTTCCTTTTCAAAAAAAGAAGGATAAGATAATTTCGAACCGGCATTCAGCCACACTTTCGTTCCGTCAGGCAACGTCAGTTCCGCACGCTGTCCGGCAGGGACAAGCAGTTCCTGCTGAAAAGCGATCAATTCTTTCTGTTCTGCCAGATTCCCCGAAAAATAGTAAGAGGCCAGCATCCATGCAGAAACAAAAGCAATTACAATGATCGCAGCATACCGACTGAAAGAGATCAGCATTACTTTTCGTTTTTGAACATTAACCAGCTTTCTGAAACAGGCATAATTTATCCGGCCCTGCTCCTTGTCCATCCGTTCGGGAGTCAATTCGAGCAAGCTATGTAAATGTTGATAATCTATTATCCGGGATTTCAGCACTGGGTCTTTGTAGGCTTCTTTCAGAAGCTGATCCTGTTCTTCTTTTGATAAATTTCCCTGACAATATTTTATTATTCTTTCATCCATCGTGTACGATTCTTTATATAGTAAACGAACAGGAAAAATAATCCCCCTAAACAAAATCAATTTTTTTTCTGTTTATCTCAATTTTCCCAGGAAGATAAAAGGAACAAGAGTAACGGTAAGTGGTTTTTCAGTTCCTCCCTCAACTTCTTATAGGCTATAGTCATTTGGCTTTCAATGGTTTTCACAGAGACATTCAATTCTTCTGCTATTTCTTTCTGCTTTTTCCCTTCTATTTTACTCATTACAAAAATTTCCCGGCACCGTTCGGGTAACGTATCAAGTGCTTTCTCTATGATGTCTTTTATATTGTCTTCAGAAAGGCCTTCTATATTAAAAGCCTCCAATGAATCAAATTTCATACGGAAAGACAGATCGAACTCCTCCTGCATTTTAACAGCAGCTTCCTGTTCCATCAATCTCCGCCGTAAATAATCGATACATTTATTTTTCACAGAGGTAAATAAATAGGCAACCAGGTTTATATGGAAACCCAGTTCCTCCCTCTTTTGATAGAACTCCAGAAAAACATCCTGTGCGATATTTTCAGCCTCCTCATCAGAAAGGACATAGTCGCGTGCAAAATATTTGACACGCGAATACCATGTTATGTAAAAATTCTCGAAATCCATCAATATATCCGATATCTCAAAACAAACTCCTTACTATAAACAAAAGTAAATAAAAACATCGAATATGCAAAAGTCATTATTTATAAACCAAATAAACCTCGAAAGTAAATAAAAACTTTCGAGGTTTACAATCATACTACTAATCATGTAACAGCTACTTCTAAACAAGTAGCTATCATTCTGTCAATTTGTACATTTCACAAGCAGCCATCAGAAAACCTCCGGTCCCATACACCTGCGTCATTCTTTTTTCGATTCTCTTCGGAGCTTGTCCTACCGGTTGTACCCAACAGACTTTTCCCTCTGTATCTACTGAAGCGACTAGCGCTTCCCAACCTTTTGTTACCACCGGTAAAAATTTATCTTTCGGCAGATATCCCTGATTTATACCGTAAGCCAGTGCATAAACAAACAATCCCGTACTACTCGTTTCCGGATCAGGATATGTTTCTATATCCAGCATACTAGTCCGCCAAAAACCATCTTCACATTGCAACTCAGCTACCCGGTCACTCATTTCACGGAATAGTTGAAGATAATACGGACGATATTTTTTATCCCCAGCCGGTAATGTTTTCAATATTTCAGCCAGGCCACCCATCACCCAACCGTTACCACGCCCCCAGAAAACCTTCTTTCCGTTTGCCTCACGTTTATCAAGATAATTCCCATCACGGAAAAATAACCTCTCTTCTTTATCATATAAATGTTCGTAAGTCGCTTTGAACTCCTTATCTGCAAACTTCATAAACGTCTTATTACCGGTAATTGCATACAAACGGGAATAAACTGCCGGCGCCATATACAAAGCGTCACACCACCACCAACGATCACTTTTTCCTTTCGATATATCTATATTTCCTTGTGGCTGATGTTCGAGTACCCATTCCGCACGAGCCAATGTAGGAATAAGCATATTGTCCTTCTTGTACTTCACATACATATCCAAATACGCCTGAGCCACACAAATATCATCCGCATTATACATACGGTTACCGACCTGCCAATATTCTTTATTGAAGATATTCTCCAAATACTTAAAATATTTATTATCACCACTCAATTCCGCCCAGTCGAACATTCCGTTATATAGAACTCCATTCCTCCAGCCACGGGCGACACCACTACTAAACGGCGCTGTTTTATAATCACGAAGCTGCCAATCCGCAACCTTTGCGGCAACTGTTTTAATCGCTTCTTTATTCAGGCCGCTATCGAATCCTTTCGCCTTTTGATTCACGCGAATAGCACTTTCATAAGACTTAAAGCCTGGATATTTATAATTATAAGCCCATAAGAGATTCGGTTGATCACCGGAATAATTACGAACAACAAAAGGACGAATATTGTCACGTTCCGAATCCCGGGTTACCGCCTCTGTCTTCCATTTATCCTTTCCTCCAACAAATGTCCATTTCTCTATTTCAAATACATTATTAATGGGCCGCGAGGTATAAACAACCGAAGGATTCTGATGGTCCAGATAAACTCCTCCCGAATAATTTTCTTCGGTTTCCATATAGTTTTTATTATTATAATCATTACGCATAAAACACTGAGCGGCATCCGTTATTTTATGATTCTCCCATTCTTTCCCATTCCAACGGGCATACCAATAAGAATGAGTACTTCTGGCATGAGAAAAACGGGCATAGACCAGAACCGGATTCTCTTCCTGATCGAAAGCCACATCCCAAATCCAGGCCTTATCGAATGTTTTTGTTGCATCGTAGACTTTATCGGTCTGACTTGGCATCACAGGCTTATCAAAGCTATCCGAAATAATTTCTCCGTTTGCCTTGGTCAGTTTCCCTTTTTCATACATCATAAAATAAATCGAATTCGTTGCTCTATCACGAGGATGGGCATCTGTAAAAGCAAAGAAAATTTTATCTTTATGATTAGTCGTAACTTTCATATAAGGACGGCCACTCTCTCCAAAGATCGTATCATTAACAACAATCGTTACCGGATCACTCCAGGTTTTAAAATCTTCTGTCGCTATAAAAGTCGGTTTAAAATTACGTCCTCTGAAAAAAAGATACGTCCGGTTATTTTCTGAAGAAAGCATTGCCGGATTGGAATAACAAACACCTAATTTTCCGGGCATATCAGGATCGACTTGTTGTAATTCATTCCACGATAATATATCGGCCGGATTTTTCGATATCGCATAATAAATGGGAGAATTCTTGGTTCCGCCGTGAGCAGAGAAGAAAATGGCAATTCGATTGTCCGGAAGCGCCATCACCGATGGATTCGCATGGTCATCGTAATCAAACTTATCTTTCAGTTTATACTGCTGTCTTTCCTGAGTTGCAGGATCATAACTAAAAGCCCAGATACTTCCCTCTTTATCTACAAAACCGCCAATCATCTTATCATTGACATAAATCGCACGGGGATCCGAAAACCAACACCAGGCACCATCGTTTGTGATAAAGGCATAATCTTCAGCATAAGGAGGCGTGTCCCATTTATATTGTTGGGCATTCATACCTCCTGCAAATAAACAACACGCCAGAAAAGCCGTATTCCAAACTTTTCGTACATTTCTTGTAATCATATAGTTTTTTGATATTAGATATTATAAAACACAAATTAAAAAAGTCACTCATAGTTTCCAGGATTTTCATCCTGCCATTCATTCACCCCATCTCTTACACGGTTTCTGAAAGTTAATGTATCCGTTACATAAGAGATAGTACCATCTCCATTATCGTATTTATACTTAAGGAATATTTTTCTATCCTGAAGCAGTTTGGCCTGATTAAAACGGGATTCTCCGTCCGGCAATACATTTATATCAGAGGAAGAAGATTTTCCCACCGTAATAGTCCCGTCCGAATTTAAAGTCAACTTCATAGAACCTTTATCCGCATCATCTGCCAGACCGTTTGTCTCCAGTTCGAAAGGAGCGACTGTAGATAAAGTCCAGACTTTAGATTCCGGCTGTGGTATCTGGGTATAGTAAGCAACCGTATTCAACGTATTACCAGCCGCATCCTTTACAACCCGAACTCCTCCATGCCAATAATTACCGAAAAGCATATTTTCATATTTCAATCCGATCACAGCATACCGCATGGGCTCTATGATAGAATCCGCATCAGCCGACTCTATATAAAAAGGTAATGCATAAGCTGCTTTCAATGTCTTCGGATCAGAAAGAAATTTAGCAGAATCCGCATAGACAGTAACGGTTCCGCCATGTGAACCTTTACGAATCAACATCTCTTCCGAATTACTTAATGAATAATAATCTGCTGGCATAGGCAACAGTTCATTTACACCCACGACAGAATTCTTTATATAATTCTGTCCGCTTTTCATCCGGGCCAAAGCATCCGGTGTCACCAGATCATTCTTTATCTGATAACGAACAACACGGTCCTTATTATTTTCCAAAACCCCGGCCAATACAGCCCCTACATCGATCTTCAACCCCTCACCAACGACAAAAGTCCTGACATTCTCCTGATAAGGAAAATAAACCCCATCATAATCATAATCTTTCACATATTCGTCATAGCAAGAAGTCAAAGCCGCAGCCAATAATATAAAAACTCCTATCTTTTTCATGCTTCTATGTTTTTATTAAATTCATTTTACTGCCAGTTATCCCAGCCTTTATTCTGTTCCAATTTATCCATTCTCAAGATATCATCATAGGGTAACGGAAGATAAGGTGATGTATAAATTCTATTTTCTACAACATCCTTATCATAATCAAAAGTATTCTCCGCATTCTTCAAAATTTTTGCTTTATAGACAGGTTGATTCAACATTTCAATGCTCCCATCTTTCGACCATCTCCTAAGATCATAAAAACGCATACCCTCGAAACAAGTTTCCAGACGCCGTTCATTCTGTATAAACTTTCTGAACTGATCTTTTCCCATTGTAGCGACCTCGTCCAGATAAGGATCATCGTCCGTATAAAGTTCTTTCCCATCATAAGTTTTTCTGGTACGCAAATATTTCATGGCCTCCTTTGCCGACAATCCGTCAATCGTATGATTAGGTCCTCCAATTTCATTAGCTGCTTCTGCGAAGTTCAGAACCATATGGGCCCAACGAATATAGAAACGGGAATGCGGCATCTTCTTTACAGTCGCATCACTCCAGTTTAGTCCCATATAAATATATTTCTTTATATGATAGTTCGTACGGCTGGTCGCTTTATTTCCTGCGGCATCTTTTCCCAATGCATCTTGATTTTCCCAACATTCAAAAGTATACATAGGCTTTGTCTCATTATTATCTCTGTTGGCTTTCGAATTATTATAAAAAATCACACTGTAAAAACGAGGATCGCGATTGGCATACGGATTTTTCGGGTCATATAGTTTTGCTCCTTCCGGATGATCTTTCGGATAACCGTTCTTCATTGGAAAAGCATCCACCAGGTCCTGAGTAGCCCCTAGCGCACCATTTCCCTGGAAACCACCCGGATACAAAGCACGTTCCATTGCATCATTATTATTATCATAGCGAGAACCATAAACTATACCCGGAAAATTCGGATCAGTCCAATCAACTCTATTTACCGGATTAAATCCGTTTTTTACATTATCCACATTTAGTTTAAAGTCGATCACCTGTTTGGCATATATAGCAGCCTTCTCCCAACGTGTCATATCATTCTCCGGATTAAACAGCGGACTGGCATATGTAAGATACATTTGCGATTTGAGGGCAGTCATTGTGATACCGTCTAAACGGCCCCAATAACGAGAACCGGCATAAACCAGATCGCCCGCATTTTCCACTAAAAAATCGCGATGCGCGATCGGCAAATAAGCGTATGCGGAATCGCAATCACTCTCTATTTGTTTTACGCACGCGGCATACGTATCTCGTGCAAGGTTCATATTGTCCTCAAAAACATTTACCGGTTCGGTAATAATAGGGAACCCCAGCAACTCGCCACTCTTTATACCGATACCACCATAACGCCGAAGTAAATCCCACTGGAACCAGGCACGCAACGCAAAAGCTTCTCCCTGTAAACGATAACGTACCAAATCGTTAAAATGGGCATCTACCATAAAACGAGTATTAAACCCATGTTGATCTTTCAAGAATTTGTTGACTAAAGCGATTCCTTTATAATCCTCTATCCAATAAGCCTCAAAAGGATCCTTTGACGGAGTTAAAGCTCCGGTAGCCAACTTTGCCATCGCATGTGTAGAGCTCGTTACTACCGCATCATCGGTCGCCCCATCTAGAAAAAAGCCATTATTATGGTTATAATTACGCTGCATATAGTCATAGCACTGTCCAACTAATCCTTGTACAGCATCCTGGCGCTCCCAAAAATCTTCTTCCGATAATCTGCCGTAAGGATAAGGATCCAGAAAATCCGCACAGGATGTGCTCATCATAACTACTACTGCAAAAAGACTTGTTTTTACTATATTTTTCATCTTACTCTTAATTTTAGAAAGTTAATTTGACTCCGCCCGTAAACGTTCTATTCAGCGGATAACGATCTATCCCCGAGGTTGCAGATTCAGGATCAATATCTTTTATTCCGGAAATTGTTGCCAGATTAGCACCGCGAACAAAGAAACGAGCCTTACGGATACCCATGAAAGCGGAGGCTGCCAAAGGTAGATTATAAGCAATTTCAATATTCTGAATTTTAAAATAATCACCTTTTTTCAACCAAAATGTAGATGCCTGATAATTGTTTTCCACTTTATAATATGTCTGCCGAGGTAACTTATCAGTACCTACATTCTCCACTAAATATTTTGAATAATTATTATCACCCCAACCGTTATGGAAATATTTGCTGGTCAAGGGAATATCAAAACCAGAACGACCGTCTCCGATAATCGTTAACTCGATATTTTTATAAGCCAGATTAATATTCAATGCATAAAACAAACGAGGAGATGTATTCCCTATCTGTTTCATATCATTACCATCCACAACTCCGTCATTATTCAAATCTGCATATTTAAAATCTCCAGCTTTCAATTTTTCATCGAACAGTTGAGGTATTTTATTTGCTTCTTCATCCGAACTAAACCGTCCCTGATGAACCAATCCAAAATAAGCATCTGTCGGTTTTCCGATACGACTTTGGTATTCATTACGATAATCAGGTTGATCGAATTGGATGCGCTCAGTTCTCGGTAAAGTAGCCATCGCACCGATTGAATACCGGAAATCACCTATTTTATCTGTATATTTTGCAGAGAGTTCCGCTCCGTAATAACGCGTTTTATTAAAATTCACATAAGGTGTTGCCAGCAAACCGATAGCCAACGGATACCGGTTAGTCGGTTTCACCCATTCATTAGTACGAAGAGTATTATAATAACTAACACTGACAGACAATTTACGATCCAACATAAGAGCATCCAAACCGACACTAAACTCTTTACGTGTTTCCCAATTCAAATCAGGATTACCCAGTTTGTTATAGGTCGAACGGTAAATATTGTTATCCGTATTACTTCCAAACCACTGATTATTCGTATGAGGTCCAAATGCAGTACCTTTATTGTCTACCCCCCATTTATCTTCATACATGAAAAGCGTCGGAGTCAACGCCTGATAGCCGAGTTCTCCATATTCTGCCCTCAATTTAAGAAAATCAATAAATTTTAAGTTTTTCATAAACTGTTCATCCGAGATGATCCAGCTGGCACCGACAGAAGGGAAGAACTGATATTGATATGAACTAATCAGGCTCTGTGTTCCGGCAAAAGTCACAGCCGCTTGCAGCGTATACTTATTATCATAGGTATAACTACCCGTCCAGTTCACATTTTGTTGGCATAAAGGATTCTCTACCTGGTTACGCGTCAATTTGGAAATATGATAAGTCAATGCAGTGTTGATTCCATGTACATCATTAAATAGTCGGTCATAAGAAAATGTCTGATAGCCGGAAAACTGTTGGAAATAATAATCATGCAATTTTGCCTGTCCGGACATTTCCGTCAAATCCCACACTTTTTCCAAAGTTACATCTGTTTTATCAGCATTCGGGGTGGCAATATAAGCTGCAAACTGTTCCGCCTTTCCGATACGGGTCAGGTTATAAGCATTAAACCCAACATACGTTCTGGATTTCAGCCCCTTAACCAAATGATTCATATCATAGTTCAAAGCTACATTAGCAGCGCCCAAACGCCCCGTTTCATTATAGTAACCATTATCTACCAAATGACCAATCGGATTTCTTTTAAAAGTGGAACTTACTCCATACCAAGGCAAACCCGATTCTTCATCAAAAGCCGCATATACAGGAAATGCATTGGGAGCAATTGTCGTCGCATCTTCTATAGCCGAATTAAATTCAAAAATATCCAGTTCCGCATCATCACTATTATCCTTCCCATAATCTTTATCATATCCATAGTTGGGAGAGCGGCGAATTGTCAGTCCTCCGAAAAAGCCGAATTCCACATTAATAAAATCATTCACATTCATATCCAGATTAGCCCGAGCATTCAACCGGTTATAATCCGCATTATTTCCAATCTTGAAATTATCACCTTCACCCGAATATCCCAGATAAGCATAATACTTAATAAAGTTATTGCCACCCGAAGAAGACACATTAGCCCGCTGATAAGATTTCAGATCATTAAACATCATATCCTGATAGTTAACAGCCGGATACATTTTATCATACGGATCATTTCTATCATAACCGGCAAGTGCCACGTCATCATACAAAGGAGACAAACCATCGTTGATACGTGCCTGATTATTCAAGCGGGCATATTCTCCGGCTGTCGCCCATTTCGGGAAACGATCTACCGTGCTGACCCCGCCTTCTACATTCACATTCAATATCCGGTCATTAGCCTGTCCTTTTTTTGTCTTGATAAAAATAATTCCATTTGCCGCCCGCGGTCCGTACATTGCTTTACCAACCACATCTTTAACAAATGTAACCGTTTCTATTTCTGAAGGATCCAGCTGCATTTCCGTAATATCGATCTGCATATCGTCTATGACATAAATCGGACTGAAACCACGCATATTAGCAGAAACTTTCGTCTTTACCCCGAACTGGCCGCGTGTTTCTTCCGCACTCGTACCGGTCGATCCTTCCCCTTCCGTTATCATTAAGCCGGGAATCAGTCCAACCAACGCATTACGGAGATCATTGGAAGGATATTTTTCCAGTTCCTTGCCTGTAATAACAATATAATCGCCCGTCGTATTCCTTTTAAAGTTATAGGTGTACGGCAACTGAATACGATCATCTTCCGAACGATAGAGTAAGGAATGTTTCAATACAACCGAAGGGTCGTTATTCAACAGAGGCATTGAAGTAACTACTTTTTCAAATCCCGGTTTAGAAACAGTGATAAAATCGGTTGGTTTCGCTTTCAGTTTATATTCACCGTTTTGGTCTGTTACCCCATGGGTAAAACCTTCACCAACTACTATTTTCGCATCAGAAACAGCCTCATCAGTCTCATCCACAACTCGTATGGTGAGTTCTAACACTTTCGATTTTTCTTTTTCCTGCGCAGACAGATTACCATAGCCGGCCAGAAAAAGTAAAATCAAACCTACGCATCTTGTTATGACATATAGTCGTTTATATAGATTCATATATTTCTTCTTTTTTTATGGTTCTTATCACCAAATTGGATTCAAACTGGTATCAAAGTTTTTCAATTTATAATAATCATCTGAGTGGAACGGGAAATAATACATAGCATCATGCCATCTGACCTGACGTCCTTCTTCCAACGGCTGCCGTGTATATTTAAATCCGGTAGGATATTCAGCGCTTTTCTCCACTTTCTCAATATCCATTCCATATAATTTTGTCGACATGATTACCGGAGCATCCTTCCAGCGTCGGATATCAAAATAATGATGACCCTCACCATATAATTCGATTGTACGCTCATTTTTAATATGCTTTCTGAACGTTTCCGTATCCTTCGTATAAATTGATTTCACCGGAACCATATCAACACGTTCTCTAATCAGGTTGATAGCATCTATGGCAGACATAGAAGCCCCGGGGGCTTTTCCGGACGGACCATAAGCTTCATTTGTTGCCTCGGCATAATTAAGATATAATTCAGTCAAACGAATCAACGGGTCTGTCGTCAAAGTATTTACCTGATTCTGAACACTCATATCGCCAAAATATTTCCGGGTATAATACCCTGTATGACTAACACCTGCATAACTCTGATCTAAAAGTGTAGAATATTTAAATTTTCCATTATCATTCTCATAATAGATATTTGCCTTATTTTTCACTTCCCCATCTGCCACTTTCGCCCATATTATATTTGCCTGATTATAGATAACGCAATGATAAAAACGAGGATCTCGATTTACATAAGGATCTTGCTCATTATAATGTCCTAATTTGATTGCCTCTTTTCTATCCTCTTCCGTATTCAAAGGATCTCCCCACTGCGTTTCGAACATATCCACAAAATTCTGTGTTGGATTTTCGCCGGATACAATTGTTTTCTTATTAGAAAATATTCCATTTTGTAATGCAGTCGGAGCATTTCCATAATTTTTATTTCCCGCATGCCAGGCCCATATCTGCTCATTTGTATATTTTACACCGTACATATTATCCGTATACCTGTCTCCGTCAATCAAAGCATACTGATATTTTTGTGCCAATTGGATCGCCTCCCAACTGGCAACAGCTGCATCTTCCCAATCTTTCGAACCATTCGCATTATTCAACGGACTTGCCGCATACAATAGCGCTCTGGCTTTCATAGCCTTAGCAGCTACGCCATTGGGTTTCTCCAAATCCGGGTCATTCAAATGTCCTGGTTCTCCTGGTCCCGGATCACGGCGTATTTTTCCAGCTTTCTCGAAAGCGACAAAAGCTGAATCCATATCCAATGCAACGCACCTCAAACTTTCATTTTTGGAAAGACGCGGAATATCCCATTCATCATAAGCACCGATCGACTGATTCAGATACGGCATCGGACCCCAATAACGATTTAATACAAAATGTGCATATCCTCGTATGAAATAAGCTTGTCCTCTCAAATCTTCAATATCTTCCTGAGTAGCATCTTTGATCTGATCAACTTTTTCCAATGCGATATTCGAGACCCGTATTACTTTAAACATAGCATCAAGGATAGGTCTTCTGGTTGCCGAAGTTTGATAGGTAAAAAAATTGATATCTGTTCCCATCACTCCGCCTTTTATCCTTTGACCACCTAGTGAACGTCCATTATCAGCCAGTTCTGTTAATGCCTCCAGCCCATAACGTTGATCCCAATTCGCCATACTCAATGCATGAGCACATGTAATATTCTTGTTCTCTTTACCCCCATAAACGGTATAAAAGAATTTCTTAAAATTCACATGTTTAGTAAACACATCTTCTTCTGATAAACCAGACTCCGGGGCTTTATCCAAATAATCCGTACAAGAAAATTGTGTTGACAAACCAATTATTGCAATAAATAATAATATACATTTCTTCATATTGATTTAAGTTTTAAAAAGCGACTTTCAAACCAACTTTATAAGTACTCATCTGAGGATAGAATCCGCGAGCGAAATCTTTTCTTTCCGGATCACCTTCTAACAAACTCGTAATCGTAAAAAGGTTATTCCCCGAAGCATATACTGTAACGGCAGAAATACCAACCCACTTCTTCAAGTATTTCGGTTTTATGTTATAACCCAGATAAATCTCTTTCAACCGAATATAGTCTGCTTTTCTCCAGAAACGATCTTTAATCATTATACCATATCCGGCATAAGCATCTCCTCCTCCCCAAGATAACATAGGGGGATTTCCCTGTCCCACATAATGCAAAGTCGAGTGATTTGCATTAGGATTAATCGGCGTCCAATAATCCAATTGAGACTCATGAACCCGAAGAGAACCACTGGTGAACTCTGCCTCAAATGCTTCATTATACTCAACATATTTACCGGAATTTCCCTGAAACAAAATACTAAAATCAAAATTTTTATAGGAAAATCCTCCGGATAAAGAAAAAGTTATCGGCGGATAAAGAGTTCCGTCGATTGCATACTTATCATAAGTATCTATTTTTCCGTCAGCCGTATAATCCAAAAATTTATAATCACCTACATTTATATTGCCTATAGTTGTTGGAGCCGGATTATTATGAATATCATCCACTGACGTATAATATCCGGACCCCGTTAATAAAGCCCCATCAAGCTGAGCTCCATAAGGTTTTCCAGCCGCTTTTTTATATTCCGGGGCATAGGGTAAATCATCTTTATCTACAATCCGGTTTTCATTGAAACCGAAAATTCCCTTCAAATTATAACTCAATCCATACGAAGTTGTTTTGTTAAATCCCAGTTCAACTTCCAGACCATGCTTTTTCATGGAACCTTTGTTTAATTGTTTAAACCCGTTATTACCAATCAACATAGTATTACTTTGAGGATTTAACAGCATGTGTGTTCTTTTTTCATCGAAAAAATCAACTCCTACAGTTATCATATTATCTAAAAAAGCCATTTCAATACCCAAGTCTCTTTTTCTGGCCTCTTCCCACTGAGCATATATATTTGGTACTTTATCCTCGTAAATATAGTTTCCGTTAGCACTATATTCGCCAATGTAAAGCCATCGTTCACTAGCGGAATCACTACCTACTTTTCCATCAGAATAACGGAATTTCAATTTGTTCATCCAGGAGATATTATCTTTAAAGAACTTTTCTTCCGAAACAACCCAACCGACAGCACCGGAAGGGAAAAAACCAAAACGATTAGAAGGGGCAAACCGTTCGGAACCAGTGTACCCAATATTGACCTCCAATAAATATCTTTTATCAAAATTATAAGTAGCACGACCTACCCAACTCTCGTTATAGTAGGCAAAATCTGTTCCTGAATTTTTCTGATGACGGCTCATTAATGCCAGTGCCGTTACATTATGTTTTCCAAATGAACGTTTATAATCCAATGAAAACTCATAATACAAATTACTGTAATAGCCATTTTCCAATCCGCCCACATTAATATCCAACGGAGGCTGCGTCCAACTTTCGTTTCCCTCACCTTCCCTGAACCAAGGATTCATTCCTGTCCCTATTTTATCAAAATTAAGCGTATATTGAGGAACCGACCAATCAGCTGTCAGAGATTTATTTTTATAATACGTACTTAATGACACTTTTGCCTGGACGGACAGTCCTTTCGTTACCATATCCAAATTCTGTTTAAGAATAAGATCGGTAAATAATTTAGAAGATGTATATTCATTAAATTTCCCCTGGTGAAGAGCGGAATAAGGATTTCCTCTTGCATCATTCTGTGCTGCCGCCAGGCGATCTCCGGACGCATCCGGATAATCCAGATCCGGAACCTGCTCCAAAACCCATGCCGGATAATAAGCTGGATATAATGTTGTACTAGCCTGATAAACCGGCCTCCAAGGATCTTCACCCGGCGTATTCTGTATACTGATATCTCCTCCGATATTAAAGGATAGAACAGTCGACTTTGTCAAATCAAAATCCAGGTTTCCACGAAAATTAAAACGATCATACTTATATCTCGTATCGCAATAACCTTCATTCAAAGAATTAAAGAATGAACCCTGATGATAATATCCTAAAGAAGCGAAGTATTTCACAAAATTCGTACCGCCGCGTATATTAAAATTGGCATTCGTTACCGGCGCAAAATCACGGGCCAGTACATCAAACCAATCGACATCCGGATAGCGGATTGAATTCAAAGGGGTAGAAGGATTCCGGTACTCATCAAGTACATTCTGAGGGGTTAGGCTCTGAAAAGTCCCGGCATTCATCAATCCGACATTATACATACTCATTGTCGTATAAGAATCGATATGTTTAGGGATACGGGTTGGAAGTTCAATGCCGTAAGAGGCAGAAAAATCCAACTTGGGTTTAGATTCCACGCCGCGCTTAGTTGTTACCAAAATAACTCCATTAGCCCCTTTTGCACCGAAAACGGCTGTCGCCGATGCATCTTTCAAAACAGAAATCGTATTGATTTCATTCGGGTCGAGATCTGCAAAATCACGTTCCACTCCGTCCACCATAACCAAAGGTTTAGAGCTGTTCCAACTGGAAACACCACGAATAATAATATCATTCGTTGTCTGTCCCGGTTGACCAGATTGCTGCATAGTTAATACACCGGATAGTTTACCGGCAATTGCTGCAGTCACATCAGACACTCCAGATTGCACCAAACTCTTATTTCCAACCTGTGTGATCGCACCCACAACACTTTCTTTTTCTTGGACTCCGTATCCAACGATCACTACCTCTTCCAGATGTTCCGTATCCTCTACCAGTTCTACAGAGACATGATTCCTTTTACCCGGTTTTATCTCTACCGTTTTATATCCGATAAAAGAAACAACCAACGTACTGTTAGCAGGCACTTTCAATATAAATTTACCATCGACATCCGTTATTATACCCATTGTCGTTCCTTTAACCAACACATTGGCTCCGATAACAGGTACTCCTGTCTCATCCACCACAACACCCGTCAATTCAATCGGTTGTTGTTGTATGGAAGGAGTTACGGATCTATCCATTTTCTGTTTAATAATAACCTGCTTTTCGTTAATTTCAAAAGTCAGATTAGAATTTACAAAAAGAGGCTTTAAAATATCCTCTATGGAACCGGAGGTAGTCTTTAGAGTAACTTCTTTCTCTAACTCAGCTTTTATGTCTTCCGAATAAAAGAATATATACCCGGTCTTTTCCTTTATCGTTTTAAAGACATCCAACATGGTTGTTTTTCTAGCTTTAACTAGTTGTTCTATCGATACGAAAACATGATCCGTGTGAGCATGAATATTAGTAGCTCCTAATAATAGAACTACAATAAATCCCACACTTTCAAACATTTTAAGAAGAGAACGTAACCGATTTGTATTGTTACGACTTACTTTTTTCATACATTTGTATACATTTTAGGTTTTTCAATTTACTACTGGAAAATTTAAATTCAATCAAGCCTGGATAATTGCCGTTATCCGGGCTTATTCTTTACTGATTAACAATGACTCTCTTTACATTTTACATAGGCTTTTCATTTTTAGTTATTATTCAATTATAATAGTCTCCGATTCAAACCGATAAGTAAATTCATATAACAAAGAAAGAGACTTCATCACCTGATTTACATCATCAAAAAGAATCAACTCACCACCACATCGCCTGCCGGCCACTGATGGATCACACTTTATCTCTACATTATAATAACGGCTCAACCGTTTCAATACTTCGGCAACAGTTTCTCCCTTAAACTGAAGAATTCCATCTTTCCATGAAGTGTAGTCGTACACATCGACTGATACGACTTTATTCTTGTGATCGTTCATCTCTAGTTTCTGATTAGGAATTAATTTTATTTCTTCATTCATCTCTGTTTTTACAGCGACCTGCCCTTTAACCAAAACGACAGACTGAAGTTCTTCATCAGAATAAGCAGAGACATTAAAACTCGTCCCTAGCACATTGACTGTAAATTTAGGAGTTTGCACATAAAAAGGTTTCGACTCGTCTCTGACCACCTCTATATAAATTTCACCCTGCACTTGAATCATTCGCTTTTCAGAAGCAAACGTTGAAGGGAAACGTAAAACAGATCCGGCATTGACCCATACTTTCGATCCGTCCGGCAATTGCAATGAGGAACGTTTTCCACGGGGAACGACTAAGGTATTGTAAACCATTTTTTCCTTCGGGTCCACCTTCGATTCTGATAAATAATTTTTCTGCCCTTTGGCATTCTGTACATAAACAGTAGAATCGTAGGCAATAATAGCATTATCTTCAATCTCAATTGTTTCTGCTCGATCTGTGATTAAAGTAACTTCCGTATGAACAGTATCGCTTACTGGGAGAACAGTCAAACTATCTTGACCGACAGATGAATTATGACTCATATAAACCGGAATCAAAAACAAAACTCCGATCAGGCAGGCTGCAACCAGTGCCCCATATAAATAAAGGTTATGTTGTTTTTGTTTTTTCTTTTGTGCATTATGGCTTCTATAAACCTTGTCCAATAATTCCTTTTGCTTTTCCTCCGATAAAGAATAATTGTTCAATTGTATTTTTTCAAAATCATGGCACGCTTCCTCATAAAGTTCCTGATTATCAGGATGTTCCTTCAAATAGGTTTCCCAATATGCAGTAGATTCTTCATCCGACAACAGTCTGTTACGGACAAAGCGCTCATCTTGCCAAAAATCATTATTTACTTTCTTTTTCATATAAGAAAACAAGTGTTGTTACTATTAAGACAACCTCATTCATTTTTTGCCCCCACAAAAATTCAAATAATTAAAAAAAATAATTTTTTATATCCAATCAGGAGGAAAGATTACCAAAAATAACAGAATAACAGATGAGGTTGCCTCCTCACGCATATGTTCAATTCCCCTCGCCACCAACTTTCGTGCACCTTTCTGGGTCAGACCTAACATATCTGCAATCTCATCATAGGAAAGTTTTTGCATATACCTTAAATAGATGGCTTCGCGTTGCCGGTCCGTTAAAGTATTCAGCAGAGATTTTACTATCTGTACTCTCATAGCAGCTTGTTCACGGTCTATCAGTTCATCCAGCAAATCGACTTCAACAACAAATAAATGTTCACACTGTTCTACGTCACTATATTCATAGGGGATTTTTAAGACATTCAAAAGTCTGTTCTTAAAACAAGTAAACAAAAAAGATTTTATATTTCTAACACCTTCAAAAATTTTCGTATTAGATAACAATGACAGGAAAAGGTCATGAAGAACATCATACAATTCATCGTCCGAAAGACCGAACCCTTTCCCATAAGCATACAAATTATTCACATAACAAGTATAAATATAGTCAAAACTCTCTCGATCTCCCTGAACTAATTTTTTTATAATATCTTCTTCAGCTACATTCATAAAAGCATTAATAGACTAACCTGTGTCTACCTGCACCTGGTTAACTTCAACTGCCAAATATAGCTATTTTTTTATTATATGCTTTTTTATTGAGCAAAAAGCATATAATACTTACCTATAACAAACAAATACTTCATATGCAGTTAATACCTCCAATACAGATAGCCACAATTCGGAAAACGAGCACAACCAATGGTATATTATTTGTTTTTACTATGTTAATCAATCTACTAACTCATCAAAACCATCCAAAACCTTTCCGGAAGATAAATGTTCCCGACCAAAATAGCCTCATTAAACAAAGGAGCGATTTCTTCCGGAAGAAAGCCAGCAATTCCACAACCGATTTCTGTTACCAGAAAAGTCATTTCCGGATGTTGTTTTGCAAAACAGATAAAATCCTTTACATAAGGATCGATTTTATCCACACCGCCATGCATCGTTGGTATAGCATACGTTTGTCCCTGTAAACCGGCACCTTGTCCCCATACGGCTCCCCATTTACGATAAGCCAGGAGAGTGGCACCTCCACCATGAGCCCCTGCCAAATTACTACCAAATACAAAAATCTCATCCGGCTTCAAGTCCTGTATCCGATTGTTTGTTATGCGCTGTTTATACATACTATTCTTTCTGCTTATCCGCCGCCAGCAAATACATCACCTTATTCCGATAGCCTACCTTGACAAGTACGCCTTCCTCCACGAACTTCTTCAAATCTATTTCCGCCCGGTAACGGCTACAACCAAATTCTTTAGCATAAGCACGCGGAGTCACACTTTCCCAATCTTTCATGTATTTCAACAATTTATCTTTTCGTGTCTCCCAGTTATCAAGTTTCTTTTTATCTTTTTCAAACTCCAGATCGATTTTTCTTAACTTTTTTCGTAGAGAAGTGGAACAACGGTAATTAATTCCATCTACATAAACCGTTCCCTTGTTTCCGTTTTCTTTATTCGGAGTAGTTTTCAATGATGGCGAGAAATACCCCAGATCATCCAACTCGATATGGCAGCCGTCCTCCAGGGCCAGTTCGACCACCCAGGCAAATGAATCCAATACACTTTTGACTTCCGCCGACGACACAGCAGAACGTTCGCTTATCAACCTGCAAACTTTTTCCAGATTATAAGTTCCCCTGCTGATCGCACGGGCATGTGTCAACCGCATGCCTTTACGTCCATTGGGCTTCGGCGTGTAGTAAGCTTTAAATTTTATTGACATGGTATTATTTATTTGGTTACATACTCTTTTCATCTATATGCCTTACTAATTTGAATTAGTACGGCAGGTAATCAATGGTTGATAATCCTCGGCCGTTTGGCTCACAATTATCGACCGATTGGCACATAATTATCAACCAAACGGCCGACAATTATCAGCCGCTAAATCCATTAGCATCAAAGATACAACAGAAAGGGAGAAATTATTCTCCTGAACGCTTATATTTTATTGTTTCCCACGTATTCTCTTTAACACACACGAAAATTTTCTCATCGACATCCTCTTATTAGACCTTAATAAGAATTAATAATTCTGATTATCGCAATATATTTCTTACTTTTGCAAGTTAGAAATCATAGGTATACTATAAGAAGTAGCATGGAAAAGGAGAATAATCCCATATATGAACGCAATACGCTGGAGTTTGTAACTGTAGCGCTGGAATTTTGTACATTTGTTGAAACAGCCGGACAAAACGGCCTTTTTGATTTTATAGATAAAGGAATCAAGCTATTACCTCTGCTCTATCTGAAGGCGACACTATTGCCGGAAGCGGAAGTGGACGACGAAGATGACGAACCGGAACTGACTGTTACGGAAGATATGTACGAAGCCGTGCGGACCCGTATTGCCGCCCTGCTGGGAGAAAAAGACTCTTACCTGGAGACATTTCATCCGGATATGCAATACAGCGACACGCCAATCGCTGCATTTATCTCGGAAAACCTGGCGGATGTTTATCAGGACACAGGAAATTTTGTTTCACTTTTCCGACAGGGAAATGAAGAAGTCATGCTTCAGGCTATTGCCTTATGCCACGCCAATTTCCAGGAGTTTTGGGGACAGCAACTCTTAAATGCACTGAAAGCGCTTCACGCTATCCGTTACAGCGATGAAGAAATTATTGAAACGAACGAGGAATGATGACACAATACACACACACAATAACAAAAGAAGAAATATCACTTCTTGAAATAGAAGAATTTCCGGGACGGATTCTTGTTATTGACACCGAAAAGGATGCCGATAAAGCCGTCAGCTATTTAACCCAGTTCGAAGCGGTTGGCTTCGATACGGAAACACGTCCCAGTTTTAAAAAGGGGACACGCTATAAGATTTCGTTGATGCAGATTTCGACAGACGAGGCTTGCTTCCTGTTCCGGTTGAACAGAATCGGTATTCCGCAATCGCTTGAAGATTTTCTGGTTAACGATAAAATATTAAAAATCGGGTTATCCCTGCGTGATGATTTCGGTGCCATGAGGAAGCGGACGGATATCAAACCGGCTAACTTTCTGGATTTGCAGAATTATGTGGGGCAATTCGGTATCGAGGATGCCAGCCTTCAAAAGATCTATGCGATCCTTTTCGACAAGAAAATATCGAAAGGCCAGCGCCTGAGCAACTGGGAAGCCGATGTGCTGACCGAACAACAAAAGAAATATGCAGCCCTGGACGCCTGGGCTTGTCTGAAAATTTACAACCAATTGAATCAAGATAAATAAGAATGAACTATTGTAAAATCTTTCTCAAACCGAAAAAGGAAGAATCGTTGTTGCGCTTCCATCCGTGGGTGTTCTCCGGAGCTATCCAAAGCATTGAAGGGAATCCTGAAGAAGGCGACCTGGTAGAGGTGTACGGAACGAACCAGCGTTTTCTGGCTATCGGCCATTATCAGATAGGCAGCATCGCCGTACGTATCTTATCGTTCAAACCGATTACGATCGATGCGGATTTCTGGGTAGAACGTATCCGCGTGGCTTATACTATTCGCCGCGAACTGGGACTGGCAGGTGTGGAAAACAATAATACTTTTCGCCTGATTCATGGGGAAGGAGATAATCTTCCGGGACTCGTTATCGACATGTATGCCCATACGGCTGTTATGCAGGCGCATTCGGTCGGTATGCATTATGCCCGCCACGAAATTGCCGAAGCGTTAAAAACGGTACTGGGAGATACTTTACAGAACATTTATTATAAATCGGAAGCGACTCTTCCTTATAAAGCCAATCTCGGCAGTGAGGACGGTTACCTGTATGGCGGAGAAGTAGAGGATATTGCGACAGAAAACGGACTGAAATTCTGCGTGGACTGGCAGAAAGGACAAAAGACCGGTTTCTTTGTGGACCAGCGCGAAAACCGTTCTTTGCTGGAGCGGTATGCCAAAGGTCATTCGGTGCTGAACATGTTTTGCTACACCGGAGGATTTTCGTTCTATGCGATGCGTGGCGGTGCCGAAGTGGTTCATTCGGTAGACAGTTCGGCCAAAGCGATTTCGCTGACAAATAAAAATGTGGAATTGAACTTCCCTGGCGACCTGCGACATAAAGCTTTTGCCGAAGATGCCTTCAAATATCTGGAAAAAATGGGAAGTAATTACGATCTGATCATTCTGGACCCACCGGCCTTTGCCAAGCATAAGAACGTGCTCCGCAATGCCTTACAAGGATACCGTAAACTAAACGCGATCGCTTTTGAAAAGATTAAACCGGGAGGTATTTTATTTACTTTCTCCTGTTCGCAGGTTGTCAGTAAAGAGAATTTCCGCCTGGCCGTATTCAGTGCCGCTGCACAATCCGGACGTAGCGTCCGTATCCTGCATCAACTGACGCAACCGGCCGATCATCCAGTCAATATTTACCATCCGGAAGGGGAATATCTGAAAGGATTAGTTTTATACGTTGAATAAAATATAAAACTCTAACTAAAACGGGAGTATCTAAAAAGTCACTCATTCGTCCTTAAGAATTGAATATTTGAACTCAATCTCAGATTGGTATCCGAATAAACCAGAGTCAAAAATACTTTTTAGACAGTCCCGTTTTTATACTTGCAACCAACGCCCCATAACTATTCAAAAATTGATTTCTTCTCCCACCTTTTTCATAAAACACCACCTTATAATTACTTGAAACAAAGAATATTTTTTTTAACTTTATCCCCTGTAAACAATTAATTTCAATCTCTAAAGCTATATGAAGCATTATCTAATACTCATTACATCAACCTTATTTTTGCTAGGTTGTCAAAGCTCTAAAGAGGATATAAAAGAGCAATCTTTAAAAACTATTCATCATATTGATTTCTCCCAGGTGAAAATCAATGATAATTTTTGGTCTCCCAGACTCAGCAAACATATTTCTACCACTCTACTTGTTTGCATAGATCAAATAGAGAATCAAACCGGACGCATCCGCAATTTCGAAAATGCAGCTAAAGGAGAAGGAGAACACTCCGGCATCTTCTTTGACGACTCCGACGTTTACAAGGCGTTAGAAGGCATTGCTTACAGTCTGATCAACAATCCTAACCCAGAACTGGAAAAAAAGGCCGATGAATGGATCGACAAAATCGAAGCCGCACAACAATCCGATGGATATATCAACACCTTTTACACGCTTACCAACCTCGAAAAACGGTGGACAAACATGGATAAGCATGAAATGTATTGTGCCGGACACCTGATTGAGGCTGGAGTAGCTTATTTCCAAGCTACCGGCAAACGCAAGCTACTTGACGTATGTATCCGGATGGCAGACCATATGATGAGACAATTCGGACCAGAAAAGGCACACTGGGTGCCGGGACACGAGGAAATCGAGTTGGCTCTTGTCAAACTTTACCAAATTACCTTGGAGGATAAATATCTGGATTTTGCTTATTGGTTGCTGGAAGAGCGTGGGCATGGCTACGGAAGTATGGGTAACGAAGGAATATGGAATCCTGCTTATTATCAAGACAGTGAACCTGTTCGAAAACTAACAGACATCTCAGGACATGCCGTACGATGCATGTATCTATACTGCGGTATGACTGACGTGGCTGCATTGAGAAATAACACAGAGTACATTGACGCATTAAACCGTTTATGGAATGATGTCACATTACGAAACATGTACATCACCGGAGGTATCGGTTCATCCAAGCATAACGAAGGGGTCACGAAAGATTATGATTTACCGAACTTGGAGGCATATTGTGAAACCTGTGCTTCGGTAGGCATGGTATTTTGGAACCATCGTATGAATCAGATTACAGGCGATGCGAAATACATCGATATACTGGAACGCTCCATGTACAACGGTGTGCTTGCCGGTATCTCCCTAAGCGGCGACCGATTCTTCTATGTGAATCCTTTGGAGTCAAAAGGAGACCATCATCGGCAAGAGTGGTATGGCTGCGCCTGTTGCCCCAGTCAACTCTCCCGTTTCCTGCCGACCATCGGTAATTATATCTATGCTATTTCCGACGATGCACTCTGGGTCAACCTTTACATCGGCAATACGACCCGATTTACCCTTAACGACGACAACGTCATCCTACGGCAAGAAACGAATTACCCTTGGGACGGCTCCGTCAAACTCACCGTATCTTCAACCAAAGACTTGGACAAGGAAATCCGACTCCGTATACCCAGTTGGTGCAAAAATTATACCATAACAATAAACGGAAAGGAAGTGGGTCTGTCTCAAGAAAAAGGATACGCTATCGTCTACGACTGGAAACCGGGCGACATGATCTCGTTAGATATGGATATGCCTGTCGAAGTTGAATCTGCCGATCTCCTGGTAACGGAAAACATCGGTAAACGAGCCATTCAACGTGGTCCCCTTGTTTACTGTGCGGAAGAGACAGACAACTCTGCCTATTTCGACCGGTTGACACTTACCTCCGACACTGAATACCACACCTCCTTCGAAGCCGGTCTTCTGAACGGTGTGAAAACTATCAATGCTAAAAACGAGCAACAATCAATCACCTTCATACCCTATTATGCCTGGGACAACCGGGAAGCAGGAAAAATGAAAGTATGGATAGATTATAAAGAATAACAAGCCATAAAAGAAAAAGCCGCATCGTACAAATGGAGTACGATGCGGCTTTTTCTTTTATGGTCTGTATCAGTTTCAATTACTAAATACCAACTTTTATGATTACAGGATACCCTGAGCCATCATAGCTTTTGCAACCTTCATGAAGCCGGCCACATTAGCACCCTTCACATAGTTTACAGTTCCGTCAGCCTGTGTTCCGTATTTTACACATTGTTCGTGGATAGACTTCATAATGCCTTTCAGCTTTTCGTCTACTTCTTCTCTTGTCCAGCTCAGCTTCATTGCATTCTGAGTCATTTCCAGACCTGATACGGAAACACCACCAGCGTTAGCAGCCTTACCCGGAGCATACAGGATCTTAGCTTCCAGGAATGCATCGATAGCTTCCGGAGTAGAAGGCATGTTTGCACCTTCCGATACAGCGAAACAACCGTTAGCCAACAGCGTCTTGGCATCGTCACCGTTCAATTCGTTCTGAGTTGCACTCGGCATGGCGATATCACATTTTTCACCCCAAGGACGGCCACCCTGAACATATTTGCAGCCATATTTTTCTGCATATTCGCGGATACGTCCACGATAGAGGTTCTTCAATTCCATGATATAATCCAGTTTCTCACGGTCGATACCGTCCGGATCATAGATATAACCGTCAGAATCAGACATAGTAATCGGTTTAGCACCCAGTTCGATCAGTTTTTCAACCGTATACTGAGCAACGTTACCCGAACCTGAAACAGCAACCACTTTACCTTTAATGTCGATGTTACGAGTCTTCAGCATTTCCAGCAGGAAGTAAACGTTACCGTAACCTGTTGCTTCCGGACGAATCAGTGAACCACCGAATTCGATACCTTTACCAGTGAATGTACCTGTGTTTTCGCGGGCCAGCTTTTTGTACATACCATACATATAAGCAACTTCACGTCCGCCAACACCTATATCACCGGCAGGAACGTCTGTATCCGGACCGATATGACGCCACAATTCCATAACGAAAGCCTGGCAGAAACGCATGATTTCAGCATTTGATTTGCCACGCGGGCTGAAGTCGGCACCACCTTTACCACCACCCATCGGCAGTGTAGTCAATGAGTTCTTGAAAGTCTGTTCGAAAGCCAGGAACTTAAGGATCGATTGATTTACAGAAGCATGGAAACGGATACCGCCTTTGTACGGGCCGATCACGTTGTTATGCTGGATACGGTAACCCATGTTTGTCTGTACCTGTCCTTTATCGTCTACCCATGTTACACGGAATGAGAAAATACGATCAGGAATACAAAGACGTTCGATCAGGTTGCTCTTTTCAAATTCAGGATGTTCGTTATAGGCTTCTTCAATTGTGCCTAAAACTTCAGCAACTGCCTGATGATACTCGGGTTCGTTAGGAAATCTTCTCTTTAAGTTGTCTAAAACTTCATTTGCCTTCATAAGAACTGTTTATTTAGAATGTTATACCAATTTGCTAGTTAGCGTTCTTCTTTTAAGAACGTCGCAAAGGTAAGCCATTTTTTCAAACCAGCAAATATTTGAAAGAAAAAATGATAAAAAAATATCGAAATGATATTTTAAAGAGGCAAACGTGACTAAATGTCACTCATTTCTACGTTTTATGTTTTTATAGACAGGAACGAACACAATGATAGCGGACGCCACCAGGGCAAAAACCACATCAAAGGTTATCTTTTCACTGTAAACAAGCAGCATGTAGGCCAAAACACCCCATAAAAGAGTGAGACACACCGCCTGACTATTTGTTATCTTTCTACGGGCCATCGGTTACATTTTTTTAGTTAGACGAGATTTGTGATCCAAAAAAGATCAATAATACCAAAAACACAGCAATAATCACAAATAAGATGACAATTTGCTTCTCTAACGTGTAATTACGAAGAAAAGGGATATGACGGGCCCATCCGGCTACGACCTGTATCTGCTCTGGTTCTTCATCCTCTGAGGGGATTTCATATCCGTTGGCTTCCATAATCTGCATAGCCTGTTCCACATCGCTTTCCAAAAGTTCCACACGGATACCTCCCACATCCGTAAGTCCCATAACCTGAGTTGTATATTCATTTCTTACATAACATACAACTCCGTTGGCTTGCAATAAAGAGGCCAGTCCCTGAGCTTGTTCCACATATTGAAACCGGGCTATTTCAACCATTTTATCCTCGACCTTATCCATAATTTGACTTTTTTACAAAGAAAAGGATTTTGACTTACATGAGCAAGTTTTCAGCAATACCAGTTGCCTGCCGGATACGGTCGGCCATGCCGATACCACCTTTCATATTACCGGCCAGTATCAGTCCGGGATAACGTGCCTCCAACTGATCGATCGTAGCAAAACGTTCGCCGCTGCTCAGGCCATACTGCGGTATTGCATGCGGGTGGCGAAAAATACGGATCATATCCGGTTGCACCTGAATAGGAAATTTCAGCATTGCATGAAATTCATGTGTGATCAGCCCCTTTAGTTCATCATCGGTTAAACGGGTCAGTTCCGCCCGCTTGACGCCACCGATAAAGAAAGAAAAGAGCGCTCCTTCTTTCGGTGCGCGATTATCGAAACAGGCAGCCGGGAAAAGAATCCCCAGCACATCTTTCTTTTCGCAGGAAGGGACCAGTCCGCCAAAAGCGTTAAAACGCAAACTCCCGGTATTACGAATGCCGACACTCGCCTGTATTACCGGAGCATATTGCAGGTTACTGATCTTATCCATATCTTCCCGGGAAATGAACGGCAGCAGGTCAGGCAAGGTATAGGCACCGCTCGTCGTTACGACCTTATTGGCATGCATAAGTTGTTCGCCTTCGGAAGTTGTATAAGTAGCCAGCCAGCCTTTTTCAGACGGACGGACCGTCACGCCGGAAGCCGACAAGGTGATATTCCGGGAACCGATAGCCTCTGCCATCGCTTTCGCCAGATTCTCCAAACCACCGGCAGCGGAGAAAACCTTTTTGGTTGCCAATCGGTCACGGTCTGTTTTAGGCAGCCGGGCTTTGGCAATCGTGCCTTTGATAAATCCTCCGTATTGCTGTTCCAGGTTATACAATTTAGGTAAAGCATAACGGGTAATAAGTTTCAGCGGATCGCCGGCATAAACACCGGAGAGGAACGGGTCTACGGCATAATTCAGGAATGACTTTCCCAAACGGCGGGCAGCCAGTTCACCGACCGATTCATCGGGATTCGTACCTTTTGCCCGGAAAGGTTCGCCCAGGATACGGAATTTATCACCGAGGGTAAACAACGGGGTTGTTATTGCACTGAACAAGCCGGAAGGTAATGCACAGAAAGAGTTTCCTTTCCAGATCAGGCGGCGTTTGGCCTCTTCATGGGCCGTTTCCAATTGGCAGGCAGGCGACAAGGCTTCAAACAGTTCGGCGACCTCGGGATAGGATATCACTCCGGTATTCGGTCCGCTTTCAAAAACGAACCCGTCTTCACGGAATGTATGTATTTGCCCGCCTACCCGGTTACTGCATTCCAGGATATGTACCTGTTTTCCTCCGCGGGTCAGCCGGAAGGCGGTAGTCAGACCGGTCAGTCCGGCTCCGATGACCAGAATATCCGTATTATGTTGTTCCATATCAGACTGGTTTTGAAAATGATTTATTGGAATGAAGCATCAGTTTATCCAGCGAAGCGGCAACGTTACGGACAAAGAGAGCTCCGCCGGAAGTCATACGGATATGATTGTCGTCATACTCGATCAGGCCGTCGGCGGCAAATTCATTCAGACGATTGTCATTATAGGCAGTTGCCGATTTTACCTCTTCCGCAGACAGGGAGAAACGAGCGGCCATCTCCTGCCAGTCCAAAGAATAGTTACACATCAGCGTTTCGATCACCTCACGGGTAATCTGTTCGTCCCGGCTCAACTCATATCCTTTCGATACGGCAAACGTATCGTTTTCGATCCGTTCCATATATTGATTAATGTCCTTGCTGTTCTGGGTATAGGCGGTATTCAGCTGGCTGATTCCGGTCACACCGAAAGCATACACCTGTCCGGTTGTACGGCGGGTACAATAGCCCTGGAAGTTACGATGCAAACGGCCGTTCTTCAACGCCGTATACAATTCATCGTCCTGCCGGACAAAATGGTCCAGGCCGATCGTCTTGTAACCGGCTGTTGACAAAAGTTTCTTTGCCGATTCATACATGCGGCTTTTCTCCTCACTGGGCGGCAAACCGGCTTTTTCCAGGATAAGTTGCTGTTTGTTCACCCAAGGGACATGGGCATACGAGAAAGTAACCAGGCGGTCAGGACACAGAACTGCCGCCCGCGTAATGGTTTCCGCAAAACTTTCGGCCGTCTGGAACGGCAAGCCGTAGATAAAGTCCATATTGATGCGCGCCCCTTTGCTACGGAGAATCTGAAAGATCATCTCCGCCGGCAACAACGACGGGCGGCGGTTGACCGTCTTCAACACCTTTTCATTGAAATCCTGCACACCGAGGCTGAAGCGATTGAAACCCGCCTCCGTCAACGACTGCCAAGACTCTTCATCCAGATACCCGGGATGGCACTCAACGGCTATTTCGGGCTGGTCGATCGTTTCGAAGCCTGCCAACAAATGCTCGTTCAGTTCTCTCAGATAATACACAGGCATGGATGTCGGACTTCCCCCGCCATAATGTATCTGGGAAATCTTCCGTCCGGGAGCCAGCCGCGTCTTTACCAGTTCTATTTCCCTGTGCAACGCTGAGAAATAACGTTCTATCACGCCCCGCTTCATCATCGGGAATGAATTACACCCGCAATAATGGCAAAGATGGCGGCAGAACGGGATATGCACATAAAAAGAGATGTGTTCGGGCCGTGCCGTATTGGATGCCTCTATGGCCGATTCGTATTCCTTATTGGCAAACGCTTCCGTAAAATAGTTGGCCGGCGGATAACTGGTGTATCTCGGCACCGGCACATTATATTTCTGTAATAAATCCTGTATCATAATTATACTGTTTCTTTCTCTTTCCTGAATACGATCAATATATAAACCAACGACAAGGCCGCCAGGCTGACTTCAAAGAAAAACAAGCCGTGGTAGCCGGTATGATCGGCAATCTTTCCGCTCAATATCGCCATCACCATCCCGCTCAGATGGGTTATAACCGTCTGTATCGTAAAGTCCGTGCCTTCCCGTCCGAGACGAACACAATCCATCGCCGTTGTATAGACCACGATCGTCGCCATCCCATAGCTGCCCCAGAGCAGGGCAATGCCGGCATGCAAGAGTCCGAGTGTCGGAGTGACATAAGACAATCCGAGGAAATAAAGCGTGGCAAGCAGCACAAACACGGCAAACAGGATGCGTGCCCAATGCCGTCCGATGCGGCGCACGATAAAGCCCCCGACAAAAGAAAAGATGAACCCGAAAGAGGTCCCTATCACGCCACTCATCACCCCGATCTCTTTCATCGAGTATCCCAGGTCGACCAGGTAAGGCTTCAACATCGCCAGCGTACCGATCAGGCCGGAATAGTAAAGGAAAAGGAAACCGATCTGTTTCCATATATTCTTTTGGGTAAAGAAGTAAAAGACATCTGCTTTCTTCGCCCGTTCATGCGTATCTTTCGGTGCAATCTCCAGTCCGCGGTTGAACAGTAACGGCAATAAAGCAACGATCACGAACAAGGCAACGCAAGGCAACAGGCTGTTCCATCCCAGCTGTTTGAACAACAGCAGCAACACGCCTCCCCCGATCATCGAGCCGCCGAAACTGCCCATCGACTGCATGCTGTTCACCAGGCTCTTGTCTTTCCGGCTAAAGGAAAGGACAGCCAGCGCATCGGTCGCAATATCCTGGGTGGCAGAGGCTACGAACGATACGATGATCAGGGCGATAATGGTATAGAAATCCGTTTTAAAATCAAGGAAAGCGACGGCAAAGATCAGGACGGCATAGATCAGTTCGGACGAGAAGATCCACCGTTTATAATCGCCCGTTGTCCGGGCATGGCGATCCACCATCGGCGACCAGAGGAATTTCAGTATCCAGGGCAGCTTGATCAGTTGCAGCAAACCGATGGCTGATAAAGAAAAATTCTCCTGCCGCATCATTACCGGGATGACGGTAGAGAAAAAACTCATCGGGATAGTCTGCGCAATGTAGAGGCAGAAAAAGGTCCCGAGATTGAATATTTTATTTTTTTGTTCCATTCGTTTTCTTTGTAATATGGTTTCCCATGTTGGGAAAGCACTTTTCATCCTTGTAAAGTCGTTTCCCACGTTGGGAAAGCATTTTACACCCTTGTAAAGTCGTTTCCCAAATCGGGAAAGCATTTTACACCCTTGTAAAGTCGTTTCCCAACCTGGGAAAGCATTTTACACCCTTGCAAAGTCGTTTCCCAGATTGGGAAAGCATTTTACACCCGATTAAAATGCCACCGCTACACTTCCTCCGATCGTGAAAGGGCGGCCCGCTTGTGCCAGACCTTTTCCCATCTCAAAATAAAAAGCGGTATATTGTGTGTTGGTGATATTCTTAGCCCAGATTGCAAAGGTAGCAAATCCTTTCGTTGCAGAAACCTTTCCGTTCAATTGTCCGTAAAAAGGTTGGGAAACAACGTTATCTTCTTTCCAATATATCCGGCCCGCACCGGTAAAGTTCGCACTGATCAGGATGCGGTCGATATGGGAACAAGGATTTGAAATGGTATAATCAGCCCCGGCAGAGAAAGTATGCGAGGGGACCAGCGGCAGATAATTGCCCGAATAGTCATACACTTTGTCTTTCTTCTTGTCTGTATAATCCTTGAATGTGGCATGGGTAAACCCGTAATTCAACTGTACCATCAGGCCGTTTACCGGATTTCCCTGCAAGCTGACTTCTACCCCTTTGCTTTCGCTCCGCCCCGCATTGTTGAGCATGGAACCTACCGTAAGCGACTGGCTGATCTGCTGGTTTTTCCAGTCGATCCAGAAAAGAGCGATCTCGGCGCGCAGGCGGTTATCGAGGAAAGGATGCTTGCCTCCCACTTCATAATTCCAACTGCTCTCCGGCCGGAAAGAGCGGTCCTCTTCCCGTTCGAAGGAGGTGTTGAAGCCACCGGTCTTATATCCTTTCGTTACAGTGGCGTAGATAATCCCGGAAGAGGGAAACATATATTGCAAGGCAAATTTAGGTGTAACCTGGCTGAATTTAAGTTTGCTGTAAAAGGCATCCAACTCCTTACTCTCCTCCTCCGTATCTTTGAAGCTAAGATAATCGGTAGAAGCGCGTTCGTAATCATAGCGTATGCCGATCGTTGCGGAAAGGCCGTCGACCAGCAGGTCATCGAAGGTAGACTGATGATAAAAGGCTATTCCGTAGGTGGGCGTGTCGTACAACTTACGCGAACTGTAGGCAGCCGACAGATAATCCATTATCACCGTATTATCTATTCCCTGCCAGAAACCGAAGGCGCCGAACAGCCATTTATACCGCCCGTCTGTCGTCGATTTTATATTAAACTCTTCCGAAAACATCTTCTGTTTCTGATCCTGCCGGGCAAAATAAATACTTGCCGGAGAAAAGTCCTGGTCGATCCCCTGATGATCCGACAGGTACTGGAAAGCCGTTTTGCTGCTGAGACTGTACCCCGTACCTTTATATTCCACCGTCAGGCCGGTGGTAGACATGGCCCGTTTATAAAAACTGTAATCGTTGTAGTTGACATCGCCCGGCCGGTATGTCACCGAATCGCAGACGGCATATGGATAACCTCCCTGTCTGGAATTGTCATACGAACTCATCAGGCCGAGCGACAACCGCTGCGTCGGCTGCCATTCCAACCGGATACGGCCGGAGCCGCTTTTCAGGTCATCCGCTTTCTTGTCGGTAAACAGATTGGTAAAATATCCGTCATTCCTGTTATAATTGGCGGAAAGGGAGTAGCCGAACTTCTCCCCTATTTTCGCATAGCGGGAAAGGGCATACTCGCGGGCACCGTAGGTACCGTTAGAGATCGAAGCATTCGTTCCCTGAAATTTCAAGGGGGATTTGGTATAGACATTGATGATTCCCCCCATCGTATTGCGTCCGTATAGAGTTCCCTGCGGACCGCGCAACACTTCGACACGGTCGATCTCCGCAAAATCGAAATCGAACGCCGACTTTTCAAAATAAGGGATACCGTCCACATAAAGTCCGACGGAAGGCGCATTGATCTTCGAACCGATCCCACGGATATACACAGGCGAAGTCAGCTTCGACCCATAATCTGGCATAAACAGGTTCGGGATAAAGGAACTGAACTCCTTAATTCCTGTAATATTCTTGTTTTGTATGGCTGTGCCGGTAACGGAGGAAGCCGACAGCGGTTCCAGGCGCAAATCCCTGTTTTGCTTAAACGACCGGACCACTACCTCGTTCAACTCGACCTGACGAACTTTCGTTGTATCCGGATCGTCCGCTTTAACCGCTGATGCGGACAAGCACAAACAAACAAATAAGAATAATACTTTCATATAAGTTATTTTAGAAAAATATGAACTATCTGCTTATAGTGACGGGAGTAACCAATTCCCCTCTTGAGAGGGGATAAGGGGTGTGTTAAAGCTAGTTATAGGGCGAAACTATAACACACCCCCTTCCCCCTCTCAAGAGGGGAGCCAGGTACAACCGGTCAATAATCGGATAGTTCATATTTGATAAATACTGAATTAAAACGTCACAGCCACTTCCGCCCCGATCTGGAAGGGTTTGCCTTTTTGTATAAATGAATTATCGAATGATTCGAAATAAAATGCCTGGTAGTCAGTGTCAGTCATATTGCGGCTCCATACATTCAGGTTGACAATCCCCTTACGTACTCCCACTTTGCCATTCAACACTCCGTAAAAGTCCTGACTGATATCGTTCTTTTCGGTCCAGAAGATCTTCCCGGCTCCGGCATACTGGACGGAAACGGTAAACTGGTCGAGCCAACTGTTCCGCAACAGTTTGGTATAGTTCAATCCCAGACTGACGGTGTGGCGTGGAGTGTACGGGATGAAGTTATCCTTATAATTTATCTCCGTTTCGTTTTTATCCAACGTCTTATAATCGCGGAAGGTAGCACGGGTGAAACCATAATTCAAATCAGCCGTCAGGCCCTCGGCAATACGGCTGCGAAGGCTTACCTCCACCCCATAACTGTCGGCCTTGCCTCCATTGGTGATCATACGCCCGCTTCCCCCTTTGGCAAATGTCGTCAACTGGATATCCTGAATATCCATATAAAAAAGCGTCAGTTCGGCATGCAGGCGGTCCTCGATCAATTCGCTGCGGATACCCATTTCATAATTCCAACTGTGCTCCGGTTTATAGGCAGCCACTTCTTCCACCTCTGCCGGCTTCTTCGCCTGGTTGGGCATAAACTTCGACATCAGGTCATACCGGGCATATTCCTGCACCAGGTCTCCAAACATCTGCACATTGTAGCCTCCTGTCTTATACCCTTTGGCAACCGATACATACGTAAACGTACCCGGCGAACACTGATACCTCACAGACACCTTAGGCAACACCTGCAAAAAGTCCTGCGATGTTTTCCCCTCCAATATTGTCTCGACAGGCAGAACACCCATAGGACGTCCTCCCATAGATACACCTATCTTCATACTATCTACCGAAGAGTCGTAATTCAACTTTGCCTTTTCATAATCCAGCCGGATACCTGCCGTTACAGACAGTCCGTCCGTAAATAAGTTGTTATAAGTGGACTGGTGGAAGACAGCAAAACCGAATGTCGGCGTTTCAAAATATCCGGGGAAATAAATCTGATTCTTATCATCACCGTATACGGTCAATTGCGGAGCCTTGGGGTTACCGGCCACGATCTCATCAAAGGCTTTCTGCAGGACATCTTTCAGACCATCCTCCTTAAACATCACCGGGCCATCTGTTTTCAGGCTATTATAAAAGCCGTATGCACCGAAGCTCCATTGATAATTCTTCTGGTGATTCGACCGGATCGCCACCTCTTCACTCCAGGCATATTGCTTTTGTTTCTGGTTCAGTGTGAAAATAGACTTCTCCGTATAATCCTGGTCCATCTTCATATCGTCTTTCAGATACTGGTAGGCGGTGGTAGAGGACAGCAGGAATTTATCCGTTTTCCACTCATAATAAATACTGTTATTCAGCATCCGCCGCCAATAGGTGCTGGGATCATTTATACGTACAGGCTCCACCTTTCCTGTCTCCGTGTTATATTGTCCGTAAGGGAAGGCGCCCTGGTCAACATAATCATAATTGAATGCATATTGCAGTTTCATTGCCGGATTGATCAGCCAATCCAGTTTAAAACGTCCGCCGGCAGACTTCTCCTTATCTGCCTTCGTATCGGAATATTCGTTCATGAAAAAACCGTCATTCCTGTCGTAGTAACCGCTAAGGGAAATACCTACGTGCTCGCTCAATTTTCGATAATGGGACGCTTTGATCTTGGAGGCTCCATAGTTACCTGTCGACATGGAGAACTTCGTTCCCTGATAATTGAAGGGTGACAATGTATAAATATTCACAATCCCTCCCATCGCATTACGCCCGTACAAAGTACCCTGCGGACCACGCAACACCTCCATGCGCTGTATATCGTTCAATTCAAAATCAAAGGTACTCTTATCCAGATACGGCACATTATCGACATAAAGTCCGATCGACTGTCCGCTGCTTCGTGCACCGATACCGCGGATATAGATAGCCGAAGTCATCTTGGAGCCGTAATCCGGCATATACAGGTTAGGAACAAACGAACTGATATCTTTCAACGCATCGATCTGGCGTCCTGATATCGCTTGGGGGGAAAGGATGGAAACAGAACCGGGCAATAACCGTAAGTCATTCGTTTCCTTTGTAGAAGATGTTATAATGACCTCATCGATATTATACGTCTTGATGGTGTCATTTTCATTCACATTCACATTTACTTCATCAGCCATCAACGGTTGTAATCCAAAGACAGCCCCTGCAATCAGAACAAACAAGTAGCGTTGTTTCATCGTATTTTCACTATTAGTATATTACGATTGCAAAGGAACAGGAAAGAAACAAGGCGGTCAATCACTAGATGTAGTGATTTTAACAAAATGCAGGCAGAGTTCATAAGTTTTATGTCGGACTTTCTCCTACCGGGAAATCAGCTAAAACCGGGTAAATTTAACCGGAATGTCTAAAAAGAGCTGAAAAAGGCATTTTATTACAATAGAATATATGTACGCATGTACGTTATTATGTACCCAATTTATAGAACCAATGTGTTTGAAGGATAAAAATAGCAGTTCATTATTTGATAAACAATGTATGATGGTTATTTTAGGTATGACTAATTTAAACGATCCTTTTTTCTCGCCACAAAATTACTAATAAGTTTCATAAAAGCAACTAAAATCAAAGAAATAACTTGTAAATATATATTGTTTATTATCAGTTGAATATGAATTAGAGTTGAAATCTTGTGATATAAAATAACAAACTAAGATGCCTTCAAAATAGTGACTAGAAAAAAGGATCGTTTAATCTCGTCATTTAACATATGGCAAGAATTAGACACCTTCCTCAGAAAGAATTATTAGAAACACTATTATTAATATAATATTCATTTTGGCGTCGACTAATCACTTCCATAGTTATAGGAAAGGGCAGTATCATACAGGCAATCATTTTATGGGCATAAGATATGTACTGATACTGTTATTGGCTTTCTTTTTAAGCACACTAACCTGTGTTGCCCAGAAAGTGACGGCAAAAACGAATCTGTTCTATGGCGTCTACTCTCTCACCCCGAATCTGGGAGTGGAACTGAGCCTTTCCCCCCGTAGCACACTCGATCTGAGTGGCGGTTATAATTGGTTTACCTCCGGCAAATCCGCAACCAATAAGAAACTGGTTCATTGGCTGGGTATGGCCGAATACCGGTACTGGACTTGCGAAAAGTTCAACGGTCATTTCTTCGGGGTGCATGCCCTGGGAGGACAATACAATATTGCAGGGCACGATTTGCCACTTCTGTTCGGGAAACATTCCAAACAATATCGTTTTGAAGGCTGGGGTGCCGGGGCGGGTGTTTCGTATGGTTATCAATATATTATCAGTAACCGATGGAGTGCGGAAGCGACCATAGGCGTAGGATATGCACGGTTACATTACGATAAATTCCGATGTGAAACCTGCGGAGACAAAATCGGTACGGAAAACCGCAATTACTGGGGGCCTACCAAAGTAGGGATATCAATCATGTATTTTTTCAAGTAATCAGAGAAATAATTCAAAATAAAAATAGACACTAATATGAAAGCAAAGAGTTTATTGTTAACCGTTCTGGCCGCCGCCCTGTTTACCGGCTGTTCGGATAGTGAGGGAGATTCTCCGGACCCATCAATGATAGGAAGGGCCTTCCTGTCGTTGTCGCTGCAAAGCACTACGGGACCTTCGACGAGAGCAACTGGCAGCATTGAAGAAAAGCCGGGAAGTGCAGAAGAAAGTAAGGCAGGAGATGTAAAGGTCTTATTGTTTGATGAGCACGATCTTTGCCTGGGGGTAGTACCTGTTACTGGTGCGACGATTGGTAACAGTGATGGCGTAAGCAATAATAATCCTTTGGCCGAAGCCACTGATGCGATAGCGGTTCCGCCAAAAACAGCAAAGGTGTTTGTCGTGATCAACCCTTACACTACCGGTTGGGATTTCACAGAAGACAAAGTGAAAAACAAGACATGGGATGAGATTAATACGACTCTTACTGATGCGAAGGCAGAGAATGTAGCGACAGACGATCATTTTATGATGGTCAGTGAAGGAGACAAAACTACTGCTGATAAAGGGGCATTGACCGATGTTACAACGAACGTAAAAATACCGGATGATTACACTACAGAGAAAATCGAAGCAGCGAAAACAGCGGCAAAAGGTTCTCCGGCTGTGGTCAATGTAGACCGTCTTGCCAGCAAGGTCACTGTTACTAAAGCGGCAGATGTAGACTTTATAATAGCACCGACAGGCGCTAAATTCACATTTCAGGGTTGGGAGTTGAGTGTAACCAATAAGAGTGTACGGCTTTATTCCGACCTGGTGGATTATGATAATAAAACGACCGGTGCCGTATATCGCAAAGACAAGAATTACCTGGAGAACGAACAACCCAAAAATCCAACTGAACTGCGGGCTGCTTTTGATTATCTGAAGAACATAGATAATACATCGGAGGACATACCGGAAGTAACGAGAGCAAGCGCAGCAAGTGCTTACTGCCTTGAAAACACAATGGAAGCAAAGGCTCAGAAATTAGGCTTCACCACCAAAGTGGTTGTCAAAGCAAAATATACGCCTAATGGGATTACGGAAAACACAAGCTATTTCTCCTGGAATGGAAAATACTATACATTGACTACACTTAAAGAAGAGTACAACAAAGACGGTAGCGGTCTGAAAACAGACCTGCCGAAGTTTCTCCATAAAGCCAAACTTATGACAGATGATGTATTTAATGGCAATCAAACGGGAAAAGACAACGCTGTTGCCACTCTTACAGCAGCTGACTTCACTACAAAGACCGGCATCATCGGACGTTATTGCGCAGTCCGTTATTATCATGAATCCGTTTGCTATTATGACGTTCTGATCCGCCATGATAAGAGTGTCGAACAAAAGATGGCATTGGGCCGCTGGGGCGTGGTGCGCAACAACTGGTACTCCATATCACTTCAAAGCGTAACCGGCCCCGGCACACCGTGGATACCGGACCCATCCGATCCCGACCCGACAGATCCGACAAAACCTGATCCGGAAAATCCAACCGGTCCGGATATCGATGACGATGAGAACGATGCTTACTTATCCGTCAAGATAACAATCAACCCCTGGACTTTCTGGACACAGGAGGCAAACCTGCATTAATCGTCAGCCGGTTCAGCTCATAGCATGCGTATATTCAGCCACATAGGGAAGTTTGTGATGTCCCTTGCCGTCATGATGGCGGCAGGGATGGGCGGTTGTGATGTCCTTCACGATGACCTGAGCGAGTGTGACCTTTACCTCCGGTTCCGGTACGACTATAACCTGGCTCGCGAAGACTGGTTTGCCGACCAGGTGGGAGCGGTCAAGGTCTTTCTGTTCAGTGCCGAAGGTAAATATATCCGGACACTCACGGAAAGCGGCGCCGCATTGAAGAAGCCGGGTTACCGCATGCCGATCCCTTATAAGCTGAAAGGCTGCACCGCCGTGGTGTGGGCAGGAAAGACCGAACGGTTCTATTCGCTTCCGGCAATGTCGGCAGGCGATCCGATAGAGAAACTGGCTTTGAAGTATGAACCCAAGGAGAATGTCAGCAGCAACCATCTCGATACGCTCTGGCATAGCGGTCCGTTACCGCTTTTTACGGAAGGGTACACCGGCGATACGGAAACCGCCAGCCTGGTACGCAATACGAACGACGTGACGGTCGGCATCTCCCGCGGAAATACCCCGCTCGACATGTCCGCCTTCGACATCGTGATCAAAAGTGCCGACGGCGCATACAATTATAAGAATGAGCCATCGGACGGAACCCGCCTGATCACCTACTGTCCCTGCCCCGAAGAAAACAGCGGGAGAACTCCGGATGCCGGGGGTGTTTTGCCATCCGAAGTCCGATTGCATACTCTCCGGTTTGTGAAAGGTTCGGACATCACCTTCTCCATCACGGAGAAGTCTACCGGAAAGGCTATCGACATCGGGGGCAGCACGCAGGTCGACCTGATCGGATACCTGCTCCGGAGCAAGCCGGAGGGAATGGGCGACCAGGAATACCTCGACCGGCGATATCTGTGGGACATCCGTATCCGTCTGGGTGAAGGAACAGGGAATGCGTATCTGGCGCTGTGCATAACGATCAACAACTGGGTATATTGGTTCTATCCGACAGACCTCTGATTAATAAACGATGATAGTACTTAGAACGACATATACGGCAACAGCCTTTTTCCTGTGCGTGCTTCTGCTGCTCCCTTCCTGTTCGAACGAAACGGAGATCGGAGGGCATCACTACACCGGCGAAAAGGTCATGCTGAACATACAGATGGAGACACGTGATGCCACTGACCCGGACTTGGAGATCACCGGAGTCAGGACAATCGTGTTTAACGGTGACGGGGAACTGGTATTTAATGGCGCACCAGACCCCGTCGCCAACTCCACGGATGGTTCTCGTGTTATCAAAGTCAAGGCAGCGCGCGGAATCAACCATGTGTATATCTTCTGTAATGAGACGACAGAGTTGACAGGGAAACTGGATGGCATCGCAACACAAAGCGATATCGAAGATATCACCTTCAACGCCGTCGGCATCACGGGGACACCTCCCATGTACGGAAAAGTGGAGAACGCTTTTGTCGAGGCCCGCAGCGACGGTTCACAGGCCACAGTCACGGTCGGCGGCACCAAATTGACGGAGCTTCCGGTCAAAGTAACCCGTATGGTGGCACGTCTCGGTTTTACGGCCATCAAGAACGTGGACGGTACGAAAGAGGAAGACTTCAAAGTGACGAAAGTCAGTATTCGGGTATGCCGCATGCCAAAGTCTACAACGGTTGGCGAAGATCAGCCATATACGGCAGATGCATGGTCGGACGAACTCCTGATCGGGCAAACCGGCGAACTCGACAACAACGGAACATACACCGTCGACAAATCTGCCGATCCCTGGACTTATACCGTCCCCGACGGCATACACTCGATCACCCTCCCGGAGACCTATATTCCGGAACATATCCTGTCGAACAGGGCGGATGCTTCACGTGCCACCTACCTGAAGATAGAAGCCGAATGCCAACTGAAGAACGGGAGCACACAGGTGCTGCGAAGCATCTATCTGCTGAATATCGGTGAAGGGGTTTCGCCTGACTATAATCTGAAACGAAACAACTCATACCATATATATGCTACCATTACAGGATTAGGCGCCCTGGGCATCTATGCCGAAATTGTAGAGATGGAGGAGCACGATATCACGATCAACTGGAAACCGATCGACGGCCTGGTGATTGTCAGCGACAAGTCGGCCGACTTTGACTTTGACAACGATACCTCAAAGAACGTCAATGTCTGGGACGACTACAGCGTCTACTCGGGCATCCTGAAAACCTACCATTCCGAAACGGGTTATAAGGACGTCGTGTTCAAATACGGCAGCCTGATCGCTGTGCAAACCGAGAGAAAATCCACTACAGGCGCAGCTTTTGAACCGCCTGCAAGTGGTAGTGACCTGAAAGATATCCTATGGTATCCGGGATCATACACCACGGTAGCGAATATCTCTGATTGGGCCGGTATCCCTTACCTGCAATCGGGTGATATCCCTGCGGATAACAGTGAGGATGAGGTTAAAAAGGCTTTGGGTGATCCCTGCAAACTGGTCGGCCTTTCAGAAGTGCAGATCAGGGACAACAAGATTGTAGACAACCTGCAATGGCACATGGCAACCGCCGAGCAATATCAGATATTGATCAATACATGCGACAATGAAGCGAATGCTGACGGATATCCCTCTTTCCACTGGTTATTGCAGCCTCATGCCACCTATCGTGGCACGAACGGGGAAGTGGCGGGTGACCTTGCTTCGGGCCATTACTGGACAACATCATACGGTAAAGCATTCAACTTCAGCGGAGGCACGCCGACAGCCGCCATTGAGGATGCAGATACACAGAACGGTTATACGATCCGGTGTGTACGTAATACCATCCCGGCTAGTTCAATGAAAGTAGTAAGAATCATTTCAGTCGAATATAAAGGCGGAACCCCTTCCTTCGAGATCGAATCGAATGTCCCTTACTGGACGGCCACGCTGATAACCGGGGAGGGGGCGGGAACTGCCATCGATTTCGATCAGTTCTCGTTCAAAAAGGATGAAGGACAAGTTCATACCACCCACGGAAGCTACTCACAACAGGTCTTTGCTTACCTTCCGCGTTGGGAGAATCAGAGCGGGCGAAATTTCAAGGTTAAGGTAGAAGGAACCGGTCTCGACGGAGAGACCGTCAACACAATAACGACCATTTCCCAGGGCGGCTATACATACAAAGGAAAGCTCGCTTTTGACAAGGCTATCGATCCGGTGCCACAGGCCGGAGGCGACTATACGGTTACTGTCACCCTTACTCCTGAAGACATCGATCCGCCTGCCGGGAAATTATGGCTTTACGTATCCTATCTGGGTGTGTTACAAACACAAAGTGAGGAAGTGGCCATCAGCTCTGGGGAACATAACTATTCGGTGCCGCTAACAATCAACCCGAACAACTTCCCCGATATGATCGGCATTAAAGTCATTCTTATATTGAAACGGGAAGGTATGGGAGACGTGCAACTCGCCATCAGAGACTTACAACAGAAAGGAACTAATTAATAAAATATGAAAAGGTGGATAGTATATACGAGTTGTTTCCTGGCTGCATGCCTGATACTGGCATTGCCGAGCGGCTGCACGGACGAAAGCCTCGTCAAACCGGGTAACCGGACAGGAAAGACCGTCATGGTCAGCCTGCAAGTCAGCCTGCCGCCTGCCATCGATCCCACCGCCGGGACGAAACAAGCAGCGCAGGCTTCACGAAGCGGGCGATCCGGGCAAAGCATACAAACACAGCAAGGAAATAATGCCGACGCCGCGTTTACGGTATATCTCGAACAAGCGCAACCGGAAACAAATACCAAAGCATCCGACGGCACGACAGAACTACATAACCTGTGGCTCTTCCAGTTCAATGCCGACGGCTCCATCAACGGCGAACCGCAAAAACTGAGCGATGCTACAACAGCGGTCAACGATAGGGCGACATTGGAAGTTCCCTTGGTGGTCGCTACCGACCAGACACTCTACCTGCTGGTGCTGGGGCCTAAACTGGACCGGGATTTCAGTGGCGTGACAACACTTGAAGAGCTGGAAAAGAATAGCTTCGATTATCTGACCAGTGAAGGAGGAAGCGACAAATCGCTGATCACTTCCGATGTCGATGTGCCTTTCGCCGGCAAAGTGACAGGCGTCACTGTCAGCGACATCGATTCGGGCAAGCACGGACTGGTAGAATACAATACGCCCGAAGGGTTTACCGGGGCAATCGAGATACGCAGACTGATGGCACGTATCACGCTGCATTATAAATTCGATGTTGACAACTACCGGTTGCAGGGATTGAAGCTACTCAATGTCAGCAAGACCATCCGCCTCACCAATCCGGATGTAAACGACGAGAAAGTCAACGCCTACGGAACATTGGAAAGCGTGCTGGAAGGAGAACCCGCCGCCGATGGCTTCCGGACGCAGACCTGGTATGTGGCACAAAACCGCCGGGGCACCGTCGGCACCATCATCTCCGAAGACAAACGGTATTACAAGGTGGACGGAACAGTCGAATCGGGGCAAGCCCCGCCACTCGGCACCCAGATAGAGGCATGGGCCTATTCCACAGAGTCGGCGGATAAATATGCCATCTACCAGATGTATGTGGGCAACAATAATACGGATAATTTCGATGTGACCCCCAACCATTTCTACAACCTGCGCACCTCTATCAATGCAGAGATCGAATCGGCCAAGAACGACGAACGCATCAGGGCGTATACCGCCGAACAAAGCATTAATTTCCGTGCCAGCGCTATCACAAGCGGAACCAAGGGTAAGTATGATGTGCCCGATGTCAAATACGACCTCGACGCTCATTGCGACACACGCCCCATCAATATAAAGGCACACGGGCGTATCATTACCGTCGGGGTATATACGGATAAGGGGGCTACTATCCAGGCTTCAGCAGCTACCAGCTGGCTCCGCCTTTCCTCCTCGTCCAACTATACGGATGCATATAACAATAGAAAGGAACCCCTGAGCACGCTCATGACGACAAAGACTGTCCTTCCGACAGAAGTAAGGCTCTACCTTTACAGCAATGAATATACGTATCTGGACGATGGCGTCACCCTTCCCGACACGGGTACGGACGGCAAGGGAGGTAAACGCTCATTGTACATCAAAATAACCACCGCCACCGAAGGCGAAGAAGGAAAGCCGGTGGAGGCTACCACCATCTACCGCATGGACCAGCGTCCGGCAATCTACTGCGGACGTTTCGGAGGAGAGAAGGAAAACGGGGTTTATAAGATGGGACTTTTGTGTGAACAGATAAGAGAAAATATCTCCCCATATTCAGAGAATAAGGAGCAACAGAAAAAAGCCCAATATCCCGGTTATTATCGCGTAAACACGGCTGATGACTATGGAACGGCGAACCTGGATAACGGGAAAGCCGTTACCCGGGAACTGTCTGAAAACCCTAAAAACCTGGAGATGAATAATAGTATATCTGCTTATGTTCCTGCATTGCAAAAGGATGCGTCTGGAAATATTTTATTGTATCAATACCAATATGGCTACACCATTGCAGCAAGGGCTTGTTATGATTTAAACCGCGATGAGAATGGAAACGGATTAATCGATGAAAACGAACTCATTTGGTATCTTCCCGCATCCAACCAGTTGATAGGAATTTATGTCGGCAATTATATCGACAATGTCAAGTCTTCAATAGGCGTTTCGACAACTGAAAGATCGGGTACCCCACCTTATTATTTCACCCGATTATCTTCAAACGCAATAACGGTTGAACCGAAAACTACGACTACTGGCAGACTCTGCGTCCGGGATATACCTCTTCCCCCAAAATAGAGGGTAGTAATCAATATAAAACAGGAATATGAATACAATCAAATTTACGGTCGTTGCAGCTTTCGTATTTCTTCTTTTTCCATTGCGGGGAAAGGGACAGCGAGTAGAAATATATACCGACCAAAGAAGTAACACGTATGCCGCCATCAACTTGGTAGATATGCCTCGTAACGTGGAAGACAGGAATGCAAATGATAGTTTTTATACAGAGGTTCAATTATTTGAAACAGACGAAACGACTCCCGTGACAGGCACAGATGGCGGAAATGTCTATGTAAAACGGATAACACGACACTATACGAATGGTACGAATATTCAGGACCCCGACAAAAATCTTTCCCGCCGTTTTATCCTCTCGTCGCAATTGATAAGTAGTGATGGTACAACTCCCAGCCCGGTTGGTGCCGTCACTTGGGCACAGGCAAACGGTTATCTGAGTACTGCAAACTCGCAACGTTTTATTGATCCTCCTACAGCCTCTGCTGCTATGACGGGATGCTCGGCATATCAAGGAAAAGACGGACAGGATACAAAGGGGACATGGCGGGTGCCTACGCATCGCGAAGGCGCTATCATCATCGCTTTTCAGAAGGAGCTCGAAGCGACAAGAGACGAAACGGGATTTGTCACTTTTTCCAGATCTTCAACTACTACCACCCAGTATTGGCTGGCAACAGAGTTTTATGGCAGTACAGATGCATGGTATATGAGCTTTGCCACTGTTGCAACGGACAATTCTTTAAACAGTAAATCAAAAAACACCTATTATTATCTCCGGTGCATCCGTGACATAGAAGTAGAATGAAATAAACAAAGGAAAGGTCATCCTCCATCTGAACCAGATCCAAACACGACACGCTAAGCCGGAGATGGCGCGGGAACTCCGGCACGAAGAATCGACCTGATACTTTCTGCATCCGCATGAATGTCTGTTTCGAAGGAACGAAGACCACCTATTTGATAGAGGTTAACGACCTACTTGGTAAGCGACGTCTACCTACTTGGTAGAGGATGCCTACCTACTAGGTAGACAGTGTCGACCTACTTGGTAGCCATCCGGCAGGCAGAAAGGGAAAGGTAAACTTAAAAGAAGTACAGTTATGGCCTTTTTTAAGCGATTTTTTAAGAAGATGAGCAACAAGTGGTACCCACAGTCGGTCACCGTAGGCAAGCCGGTAATGACGAAAGAAGTAGCCGACCGCCTGGCACAGATCTCCACCGTTAGCCGTTCCGACGTCTACGCCGTCCTGATGGACCTGGCAGGCGTGCTGGCCGACTATATGGCACAGGGACGCAGCGTGAAGATAGATGGTCTGGGTACTTTCTACTACACCCTTACCGCAGCCGGGCAGGGCGTGGAAACGGCCGATAAGGTGAGTGCCTCGCAAATCACCGGTGTCCGTGTCCGTTTCATTCCCGAAGCGACCAGGATGGGTGGTAGCAAGTCGATGAACCGCACGCTCATCAGCGACAACATCTTCTGGATGGAGTTGAACGACGCACCCGAAACGGCTCCCGAAGAAGGTGGCGGCAGTGGCGGTGGCGGAGACCGCCCGGAGATCGAGTGATCTTTCTCTGACCGGATGAAAAGAGTGTTGCAAAGTAACCGCCCTCTCCTGTCGGGACGGAAGGTGCTTTTGCAACACTTTTGCATGTGCAAAAACTGTAAGGAGACATAGTATCATAGAAGGAAACATAGCATAATAGTATGAATAGAACAGATGTAATAACAGAATTAGCCGCGAAGCTGGGCGTTGCCTCCTGCCAGTCGCGGCAATTTTTGGATGCTTTAGAGGAAGTCTTGACAGAAGCGCTGGAGGAGGATAAGGCGATCCAGTTCCAGGGTTTCGGCACTTTCGTCCCCTGGAAACAGACGGAGCGACCGGGCCGTAACCCGCATAACGGTGTTCCCTGCCTCATCGCTCCCCGCGTGAGTGTCAAATTCAAACCCGGAAAGTTTTTGCTGAACACCCTGAACGGGCGAAAAAAGTAGGAATACGTGATAATAGAAACAGGCGATCTATATTAGGTCGCCTGCTATATATATTAATGCATAGTAATTACAATGCTTGTATCTCGGATTCGGTCAGGCCGGTGGCTTGCATGATGGATTGCATATCCATGCCGAGTTGTTTGAGGCGGAGGGCGACTTCACGAATGCCTTCTTTCATACCCTCTTTGATACCTTCGAATTTGCCTTTTTCCATACCTTTTTCCATACCCTCCTCATACTTCGTTTCCATGCAGGCATACAGGTCGCGTTCGGTGGAGAGGCTTAGCTCGTATTCCAAACGTTCGTCAGGGGTCATACGTTCGATTTCCACTATGCTTTTCAGCTTCTGGAAAATCTGTTCGTTCAATTCCTTGGGTAATCGTGCCATGATCTCTATATTGTTTAGTACATATAAAAATTTCTTGTATAACGTATCGCATTCCGATAGGAGCAGTTCAAATTTAGGCATTTCAAGATAAACCTCCGTTAATGTTTCGCTGAAAGGTTCTTTCAACTCACGGTCCATACGGACCACGTCCCAACGGTATTTTTCAGGATGCTTGCGATCCATTATATAGTTTAAAACACAAACTACATACACACGGTTCACAGCATAGTTCCAGCGAAGCAACTTCGTCTCTGCCTTACAACCATTCTTTGCTTCCTGTTCCAACGCCCGCTCCAACTGTTCTTTTGCGTAAGTAGCCTGTTGCTGGATGGCAAAGGAGGCGTAATATAACACCCGGTCGGAAAAGTATTTCTGGGAACTCTTTTGCATCTCAACGATTATCATTTCATGCTTGTCAGTTTCACAGAAGATGTCGAATACTGCCTTGCGGTCGTTCCGCCCCATCCCTAATGCTTCTACGTTCCGGAAGGTTATATCCGTGATACCTTCATTCAACAAACTGTTGAGAAATTTGATAATCAATTCTTTGCTAACCTCACTCCCGAAAACCATTTTAAACCCGACATCGGAAAAGGGATTGATAAACTTCTCCTTTAACGGAATTAATTCTTCTTCCATAGTTAAGTATATTTTATGGTTACGTCCGCTACCGCCTTGATAGCGTAACTGTTCTGCAAATGTAATAATATATTTTATATATGCATGCGCTTTCCGGAATAAGTATGAGGCAAAAGAATACTTATAACTCAATATCATCCCCCGAAATAATCCCGTTCATGATGGCATAGAATGTTAAACCGGAGACGGTCTTGATGCCTAGTTTGGCGGTAATATTCTTGCGGTGGGTCAGGACGGTGTTCAGGCTGATATTCAGTTTGTCGGCAATCTCCTTATTCGTGATGCCTTTGACGATCAGTTGGAGGACGTCGGTCTCGCGGGAAGAAAGGTCTTTGCTGTTTTCACCGACTGTGTAAGCGGAACTGTCGCTGGTAAACAATTGCTGCAATTGCTCGATGATAATCTCCTGCGATGCCTTGATGGTTATATGGTTGGTGGTAGAAATACCGCCGGTACCCTCTCCCCCATCGATCAGTACCGTGGTTTTGCCACGGCGAGGAAGAAAAAAGTCGGCGTTCAACACCATGATGTCCGGAGAGGTAAAATAATAATCGAACGCATCATTGCCACCTGCCGCATTAAAAATCTCGAATGCAGGGAAATAGCAGACCTCGACCGGAGGAAAGTAGTCGGTCAGCAGACTCTGAAGACCTATACTTTGTAGAGTGTCGGGTAAGATAATCGCTATTTGTTTGTTCCGGTGCATCGACAGGGGTTATTTACATAATTTCTCCATGGCAGAGACCATCGGAGTCAGGATACGGTAACGGATACGGTTATGCTGCTTGATGTCTTTTTCAAGGCTGCTGATCCCAAAGATCACGGCATAACACAGATTCTCGTTGTAATCGCCGGAAAGATGCTTGATCATGATGCCTTTCAGGTCGGATAACAACGCTTCTATAGCATCTTCCGAACGCTGCTCGTCACCCAGATGGAGTGCCTCCTTTTCATCGGAATTACAACACCCTTTTATTTTTTCACTCAACGCCAGGCAGTAAGGAAACCATTCCTTATCATCATGTTCGATGCGTGCCGTAAGCTCTTCCTTGAAAGAGGAGAAGAATTTGCCGATCAGGTTCAACGTATTGTTTCCCGGCGTGCTCATAGAGATGAAAGAAGTTAGGTGCCGCTCTATGTTCGGCAACTGGTAACGCAGGTAGTAAAGATTGGTCTTGGTCAGGTAATCGATAATCTGTGTCGTATGGAATGTCTGTAACTTCCTTTCCGGGAAGTATTCCTCGTTCAGGAACGTGTTGATTACAGTCAACAGGAAATCAGTATCCAGCTGATATTCGTCACAGATCGTCTTCACCGATTTATCCCCCAGCCCGAGGCGGATACCGAACCGGTTAATTACAGGAATGAGTGAGGGATGTTCTTCCACCACCTCACTCATTTGCATATTTGGATATACTAAAGGCATAATTTATGCTTCTTCCCATTGTTTGCGCAAGAGTTCCACTGCGGCAGGGACAACGATATTACGATCGCCCTGGCATCCGCATTCGAAACTTACGTATTTGTCATAACCCAGCATCTTCAGGCCCTTAAAGCCGTCTACGTAGTTATCTGCTTCCCCGTCTTCACCCGGCATGCTGCGACGTTTGCGGCTTGCCACGTGTACGTGTTGCAAATAGTCTCCACCCGAGATAAAGGCTCCCATATCGGACGTTTCTTCCCAGGTCATATGCCAGAAGTCACCCATGCAACGTACTCCCGGATTGTTGATATCCCGGCATACGGAAGCGGCGTCGGCCACCTGGCGCATATAGAAACATTCTTTACGGTTCAAAGGTTCAAAGATCACGGTCGTTCCGTTCTGAGCGGCATGGTTTCCCATTTCGGTGAATTGCTCGCACAGGAAGTCGCGGGTTTCCTGATTATGAGGAAGTGCCGGTACCTGCCCGTTGAAAGCCGGAACGATGATAACCCCTGTCGATCCCAGTTCGCCGGCAGCAGTGATAATCTCTTTCATCGTATCCATACATTTCTGACGGATAGCCGGATCGGTAGAGAGGATAAAACCTTCAAACCCTGCACAAATGGCACTGACTTTGATATCACGACCGGTCAGGGCTTCTTTGATTTCCTTTACACGGTCTTTCAGTCCGCGGCCTCCCGGTTCAAAACCGACAACTCCCAGCTTTTCCATATAGTCCAGCTTCTGGTTCAGGTTTTCACCCGGAGCGATGCCTTCCTGGAAAGAGAGGTTCAGTTTCGCCTTGGTGTTGCAGCAAGACTTCGTTTCCGGACATTTCTCATCCGAAGAAGCCTTCGATGCACAAGATGCTAACGTGCCGGTACTCACGGCTGCTACCGCAGCACCGGACAGAGTTGTTCTTAAAAAGTTTCTTCTGTTTAATGTCATATCTTTATTTATTTTGATCACGAGGTTTTCCCGGAACCGGTACAGTAAATGTGCTCATATCCATCTTACCCAGATTCAGGTCTTTCGGAGTATAATCCAGCGGAGAAGCGGTCATAGCATCCCAGGTCGTCTCAGCACCGGAATAAGCCGATTCACGTCCCATAATAGCTGCCATATTCGAAATAGCTGTTTCGGAAGCCTGCTGAAGCGGTTTGTTACCACGGATACTGTTGATCCAGTTTACATGTTCCAATGTATACGGGTCGGTCTGTTTGAAGTTTGCTTTTTCTGCTTCATAATCGTATTTCCATACCACATTACCGGCAAGGTCTTTGATCTCCATCGTAGAGCTGTCCCATGAACCTTTGGTTCCCTGAATAAATTCACTTACATTACTAACGCAACCATCTATCTGACGGCACATACTGTGCATATGAATACCGTTCTCCATGGTGAAGTCGATACTGAAGTTATCATACTGGTCACCGGTAATACGACGCTGGCGAGAACCGAAACCTACAGCTTTAACCGGTTTCAAACCGCTGAACCAGGTAAACACATCGATGTTGTGCACATGCTGTTCAACAATATGATCACCCGACAGCCATTTCCAGTTCACCCAGTCCTTGATCATGTATTCGCAGTCATTCCATTCTTTCTGACGTTCACGGAACCACAGCATACTTTGATTCCAGTAAACAGTACCACCTGTAATCTCTCCGATCATTCCTTCCATGATCTTTTTATAAGATTCTACATACGGACGCTGGTGGTGACGTTGCGTTCCGGTAATCACACGCAAATTCTTCGCTTCCGCCTGTTTGGCTGTAGCCATGATCGTACGATAACCAACCGGATCCACGCAGATCGGTTTTTCAAGGAATGAATGTTTCCCTTTTTCTGTCGCATACTGGAAATGTACCGGACGGAACACGGGAGGAGTTGCAATGATCACAACATCCACGCCACTGTCTATTACTTGTTTATATGCATCCAGGCCTACAAAGCGTTTGTCGGCAGGAATATCTATATTCTTATCTTTTTTCAGTTTACCGGCCAGTTCGTCAACTCTTTCCTGGAAAGTATCACCCAACGCAACAATAGTCACGCCATTTGCTGCATTCAGGAAGTTGAAAGCGGCACCGGAACCACGTCCGCCGCAACCGATAACACCGGCTTTCAGTTCCTGGCCGTCGGTTGCCAGATCCGGCAATTCCGGAATATAATAAGTGCCCGGTTCTTTCAGCGGTTTCAAAGCAGCGGCTTTTTCTCCCCCGCCGCATGAAGTCAGAACCACACTTGCTGCACTACCTGTACCGATTGCACCCAGTGCACCGGCCATCGCTGAACTTTTTAAAAATGATCTTCTACTGATACTGTTTTCCTTTTTCATGATATAGCAAATTTAAAGAATTGATATAATTTTTACACTAGTCTACTTTATTGAATGGATGAATCCGGCTCGCACACCACACGGAAGCCTATGCCACGTATGTCTGAGTACCACCAGATACTTTTAGGTTGCTGCGGGTCGGTCTTTAACCACGCTTCATGTTTGGTATAGTCGCGGGCTGCCGAACGAAGGTCTGCCGCGTCAGAAGTATAATTACCTCCGCGCACTACCCATTCCGTTCCTTCGGTTACCAACGGATTCGTAACAGACTCGCCTCCCTTGCTATAGGCTTCGGGATCATACTTGTCTGCACAATATTCCATGACATTACCCAACATATTCTTTAATCCGAACGGATTGGCTTTCACCAGTTCCGGTTCCTGTGTCTTATTCTTACTGTTCTTGCTGTAAATGACGAACGAACTGATACTGTCGGTTTTTGCATCGAAGAACTTACGCCAGAATCCCTGGTCGGAGAAGTCTTTCGGGCTGCCGCTGAAGAAGTAAGGAGTTTCCGTACCTCCGCGGGCTGCATATTCCCATTCGGCTTCGGTCGGCAGACGATATTTCTTGCCGGTCTTCTTCGATAACCACTGGCAGAATGTTTCAGCTGCATAATGTGTCATTGTGATAGCCGGACGATCGCCGCCACCCCATCCCTGGTCGGGGAATCCGAACGGAGGTGTCGGACCGGAAATAGCATCCACATCCGGATTGCTGTTATTCGCATAAACCGTTTCAGGAGGAGTACGTCCCTCGCTCATTGTATTTCCATAGAACGACCAGTACTGGTCCCAGGTAACTTCCACCTCAGCCATAAAGAACGGGCTGACCGTTACGTTGCGTACAGGTGCTTCATCCGGTTTATGGAACGGTTCCTTGCTGGTGCTACCCATTTTGAACGTACCGCCCGGCACGGCAACCATTTTGAAAGACACCGGTGTTCCGGGTATCTGTTCTACATAATCGGCAAAACTTGTTACCTGTGCAGGTTCCTTGAAATAAAGGCTTGTATCGACCGCCGAAGATCCGGAAGCCATGCCAGGAATACCAGTCAACTTGGAATGGTTGTAGTTGGGATTATAATGCCCGGCATCCAGATGACAACTGATACACTGCAAGTCCAGTTTCTTTTCATTTTCATCATAATAAAGATGTGCTGTAATACCGTCGTTCGTAATTCCTTCCGGAAACAAATTCTGGTGGCATTCTTTACATGATTCATTCGGGATATATTTAACGGCATGATCCAGTTCTGACTTCACATCCCAGTCGAAGTCGGCACTGTCTTTGGTCATAAAAGACCAGACATCTTTTAAGCCCAGTTTTGCTTTTGCCGTATAATGGTTCCAGGTATCGTTTTTAGGCGGGAGGTGGCAGTCCACGCAATGCACTTTCACCCCGCTCCCGTTATTTACGTGCTTGGATAGTTTCCAGCTGCCTTCCACATGCGGATGCACATGACACATCATACAGGATTCGTCACTGGAAAAATAAACGGAAGTATTATAAGCCAGAATCATTACCCCGGCACCAAAAATTACGCCCAAAAGAAGCATAAAGGTCTTTCCTTTAAAAAAATTCTTCTTCAGGCCTGATGAGTATCGATTAGAATTCTTGTTAGTAGCCATCTGTTTTTATGGTATTCAATATTTACACTTAGTCTGAGAATTAGATTTAAAAATCGGCAATAAAAGTAGCATTTTCCTTAATATAAAGAAAGCATAACCCGCCTATTTAACGTAATAAGTAAGCAGATTATGCTTTTTTTAATTATTTTCAGTATCCCTTAAAGATTTGACTGTACCGGCGTCATAATGAAAGTAAATTCATAATCACCGTAAGGCAAACGATATTGCTCCAAAGGCAATGCGCCCCAGCTGTTCACACAGCCCAGTCCCATCTGTACTTTGTCGATACAAAGGTTGGTATAGTCCACTTTCGGGACTAATTCTGAATGTCTCTGGTCTTTCTGTACACCGTCGTCCAGTGATTCGATCGAGTAGTTCAATGCAGAAGCAGAGAAAGGAGCCTCGGCAACAAACATCAGACCGTTGCCACCTTTGTTTGTCTGTTTCCACCAGCGGATATCCGTTTTTGTACCAGTTTCCTGCGGACGGATATAAGAATAGAATTGTTCATCCACTGTCTGGCAGAATTTACCCAGATCGGTCACATTGTTACGGTCTGAATAGTTTTCCCACGGACCACGACCATAATATTTGATCAATGCCATTTCTTTCGGCATCTGCATCTGCATACCGAAACGGAACATATCCGATACTTTAGCCGACTTATCGGCAATCATCTTCTGTGTTACTTTTACGGCACCTTCATTATTAATGGTATAAGAAACGGACAACTTAGCCGATACGGCTTCCATCGTATATTCTGCATTTACTACCGCCTGACCGTTTTCCATCTTATTTGTCAAAGAGGTCAGTTTCAGTCCCGGCTTTTTCCATGCTGCATATCTATTCTGCAAACCGGCTCCCATATCGTTATCGGTCGGAGCACGCCAGAAGTTTGGAGTCAGCTTACCGCCTTCATCGATCAAAGCCTGGCCTTTTACATCATACTTGCAAAGGAATCCGTCATGTTTATTGAACTCGATACGGAAGTTTTCACCTGTAACGATCAGATAGTTGTAATCGTTTTCTGTAATTACCGGGGTTACCGTGGCAACATTTACTTTTTCAACATTTGCCAGTTTCAATTCCGGAGCCTTATACGGGCGAACAACCAACTGGTTTTTAGCAACCGTATATCCCGCCGGAAGCATTGTTTCCGCTTTTTTCAGTTTGAATGCGACATTCAACAGCAATTCCTTGCATTTGCAGATTCCGTCCGTAGTATAGTTCAACTTTACAGATTTGGTCTGCTGCGGAGCCACTTCCAGATCTTTGACCATGCCTGTCTGAACTACTTCGCCATCAGCCAGCAATTCCCATTCTGCGTAATAACCGCTCAAATCACGGAAGAAGTTTTCGTTATAAACATTCACGACACCGCTTGCCAGATCCGAAGGAGTTACCCAGATCGATTGGTAAATATGTCCGACCTCATGCATATGAGGATTAGGTTTACGGTCCGGACTGATCAAACCATTGTCCAGGAAGTTATTATCAGATGCATCGTAGCGGTTAAAGTCGCCACCGTATCCATAATATTCCACACCTTCCTTATTTTTCATACGCAATGACTGATCCACAAAGTCCCAGATAAAACCACCCTGATATTTCGGATATTTACGGACAAGATCCCAGTATTCTTTGAATCCACCCTGTGAATTACCCATTGCATGCGCATACTCGCACTGGATAAGCGGTTTATTGACATTACTATTGCAATAGTCTTCACATCCTTTATACCCCAGATACATCGGACAATAGATATCGGTAAATTCATTCTTTCCTGCCTGCTCATATTGAACGGCACGACTCTTATCTTCATTCTTGATCCAGGTGTAACATGCTTCAAAGTTCGGTCCGAAACCGGCTTCATTACCCAATGACCAGAAAATAATAGACGGATGGTTGAAACCACGTTGTACATTACGCTGGTTACGTTCCATATGTGCTTTTGCATACGCCGGATTCTTAGCCAGGGTTTGTTCGCCATACCCCATACCGTGAGATTCCACATTAGCCTCGGCTACGACATAAATACCGTATTCGTCACACAGATCATACCACAGGTTTGCATCCGGATAGTGACAGGTACGAACCGCATTAAGGTTGTATTCCTTCATCACCTTGATGTCCTGCAACATACGTTCGCGGGAAACCACATATCCGCCGTCCGGATCCATTTCATGACGGTCTGCTCCCTTAAACAATACCGGCTGTCCGTTTACGAGTATCTGGCTGTTTTTCAGTTCAATCTTACGGAAACCGACTTTCACCGGGATAACTTCCAGTTCTTTATTGCCTTCTTTCAACGTAGCGACCAGGGTATACAGGTTAGGCGTTTCAGCCGTCCATTTCAACGGATTGGAAACAGCGATATCCGCAGACACTTTGCCTGAGCCTTTCAGCGTAGTTGTTGCAACGGAATTACCTTGTTTATCCAGCAATTTCACATCCACAACGCCACTACCTTTCAGGTTAACGCTTACATTTAATGTAGCATCCTTATACTGTGCATCCAGATCCGGAGTTACGCGAATATCCTGGATATATTTAGGATTACGGGTATACAGATAACAATCACGTCCGACACCGCACAGACGCAGAAAATCCTGGTCTTCCAGATACGTACCGTCGCACCAGCGGAATGTCTGGAATGCGATCAGGTTCTTGCCGGGTTTCAGGTATTTGGTCAGATTGAATTCCGCTTCAAGTTTGCTGTCTTCACTATATCCTACATATTGCCCGTTTACCCAAAGATACATATTGGATGTTACCGAACCGAAATGAGCAAATATTTCTTTTCCTTTCCAGTCTGCCGGAATAACGATTTCTCTACGGTATGAACCGACATGGTTATTTTCTACCGGCACTTCCGGCGGATTATTCTTGAACTGATTTCTCCAGGCATATCCCACATTCACATAAATAGGATCACCGAAACCATTCAATTCCCAGATGCCGGGAACGGGCATATTCGCCCAACCTTTGTCATTAAATCCTACCTGATAAAAATCTGTCGGACGGGCATCGGCATCCTTCACCCAGTTAAATTTCCAGGTCCCGTTCAAAGTCATAAAATTGACTGACGATTCTTTGCATCCCTTCAACGCCGCATCCTCTGTTTCAAACGCAAAGTAGTTGGTATGCATCGGGGCACGGTTAACTTCATTTACGTTCGGATCTTTCCACTCATTTTTTTGAGCAAATGCTGTCACTCCCAGCAAGGAACAACAGCAAGCTAACATTTTTAATTTCATTCCTATAATTGATTTACTAATGTGCGATCATCAATCCACCCACTTCTGCCACTTTACATTTTCATTGTATCCGGCTTCCACCATCGTTTCAATGAACTGCATGCCTCTTACACCGTCATAAACAGTCGGGAAATCCAGACATTCCTCACATGGCTTCTCTCCTTTCTTGATACTCATGACAGTATGGGCAAAGTTCCTGTAAATATTGGCAAAAGCTTCGATGAAACCTTCCGGATGACCACCCGGAGTGCGGGTATTCATTTTGGCCATATCACCGATAAAGCCGTTATTTCCCATACGGATCACTTCTGTAGGTTTATTCGACCATTTAGCATATAAAGTATTCGGTTCTTGCTGCTGCCACTCCAAACCACCTTTATCTCCGTAAATACGGATCCGGATATTGTTTTCTTCTCCGACAGCGACCTGCGATGCGGTTAAAGTTCCGACCACACCGTTCTCATAACGAAGGAATGCTGCGCCATCATCATCGATCGGACGTCCGGGCACAAAAGCATTCAGGTCGGCACAAACTTCCAGCACCTTCAAACCAGTTATATATTCACTCAGATGCCAAGCATGAGTACCGATATCTCCGATACAACCGGCTTTTCCGGAGCGTTTCGGGTCTGTACGCCATCCGGCGTTATTGCCCCCCTGTAGTTCGATCCGGTCGGAAAGCCATCCCTGGAGATATTCCACATAAACACGACGGAGCGTCCCAAGTTCACCTCTGGCGATACGTTCTTTGGCTTCTTTTACTGCCGGATAGGCAGAATATACATGAGTCAGAGCCAGGATCAGTCCTGTTTCTTCCACTTTCTTTTGAAGTTGTTTGGCTTCTTCCAGCGAGAAGGTCATCGGTTTGTCCACCACAACATGGAATCCTCTTTCCAAAGCCATCATAGCCGGTTCGAAATGCCAGCGGTTAGGTGTCACGATAGTCACAAAATCCATCCGTTCACCTTCCGGCAACGTCATTTCATGCTCGAACATTTCCTGATAAGTACTGTAAATTCGGTCTTCCGGCAAGAAATAAGACAGACCGGAACTCTTAGAAATTTCAGGGTCCACGCTGAAACATCCGCATACCAGTTCGATCTGATTGTCCATAAAAGCCGCGCGACGATGGATTGCACCGATAAAGGCGTCACTTCCACCGCCTACCATGCCCATTCTTAATTTTCTGTTTTTCATGATAATACTATTTTTACAATTACGAATTGAGACCCTAAAGATAGGATTTATTTCGTTATATAGACAAATGATAAATCCGATTTAATGCAAATCGCTCAACAAAAGGCTGAATAAAGTACCGTCTATACTCTAATACAAAGACGGTACTTTATAAAAAAAGAACTTGTAACTTATTTAATTTTCATAACCTGGATTTTGAATTAAATTTGGATTACTGTTTTTCTCATCACGCATTATAGGTAAAAAATAGCATTTGTCAACAAACTGACGACCTTCATTATTCAGGTCTATAACTTTATAATGCATATTCCAGATATCCGGATCCGCAGTATACTTATATTGAACGCCAGCTCCTGACTTCAATGTAGCAGTAACACGAATACCTTTCAAACTATTTAAACCCGGAAGATCAGGGGCAGTCATCCAACGGCGAACATCCCAATAGCGAATTTCTTCAAAAGAAAATTCCAGACGACGCTCATTCTGATAAATTTTCCGCAATTCATCTTTATTATTGGTTGTAACAGCCGGTAAATTCACATGTTCACGATATTCATTCAGATACTTTTTCGCCTCGTCCAATTCACCCAACTCAATGCAAGCTTCAATATAGCAGAAATAAACCTCTGACAAACGAATGAACGGAAAAACCGCATTGATCTTGTTACGATGATCCCCATCGGCTGGATTGATATATTTCTTCAAATAATAACCAGTGTATGTAGCATTCCAATTTTCCCCACCGCCACTACGGCTATCCATTCCTGCATAAAATTTAGAATCATCAGTTACAGACGGATCCAACTGATAATAACCAGTCTGTATTTTTCCGGTCGGTTCAATAGAAGCATAATCATCGGGTCTCTGTATCCATTGCATGCCATCATACATGATGGTTGCATAAAAGCGGGGTTCGCGATTACCATATGGATTGTTTGCATGTTGAGAATTATTCCAATCAAATTTGCTCCCGTCCTCCATTGCAAATGCATCTACCAAATCTTGAATAGGAGTATTCCCTCCCCATCCATGATAACCGGAAGGGCCATTAAATATCGGCATCTTAGTACCACTTTCGTCTTTTGTATCAATAAAATAACGAGAAAAAATATGATCTGCACTTTCTGCCAGAAAGAAACGCCAGATAGCTTGGGCTTTTTCTTCTGTAGAAAGTCCTGTACCTCCATAGGTCGGAATAGCATGTCCCATCGGATTATCCAACAAATCTTTTGCCGCGACTTTAACGGCTTGCCAACGCTCCGTTCGTGACCCTTGCGTGTAAAACAACAATTCCGGATTTTTATATGAAGCAAGCAAAGACGATTTTGCCGAAGCTGTAGCCTGGTCATGCAAATCACTGGCAGCATCCGTCAACACACGAACTTTCAAAGCCTTAACAGCAGCCAATGTAGCCCTGCCCTTCTGCGTATTATCAAACGTATGATCCTTTAAACACTCAGCAGCTTTGTCAATATCATCCAGAACCTGCCCGATACAATCCGTATAAGAAGAACGGGATAATAAAAACGACTCCGGATCGTCAGTCAGTTGGGTTACCTTTAACTGAATAGGAACACCGCCAAATCCACGTGTTAAACGATGCAGGAAATAGGCTCTCAAAAAATAAGCCTCCCCTTTCAACTGCTTTTTTACATCGTCAGCAAATGTTGCGTCATCCACATGTTCGATAAAATCATTGCAGGAACGGATATTCAGGTATAAACGTTGCCATTGATGCCCACTCTGAGTCTTTGAAAACCAACCTAAATTCACATCAGTCACAGCACCTGCGTTTGTCTCAACAAATTCCCTTCCATGTGTAAACATCGCCTCGTCGCAAGCCGAAGCCTGTAGTTCTTCCGTAAAGCCGGCATCCTGAAATGCAAAATAAATATCATACATATAAGCTTCTGCCAGACTCTTTTCTTTCCATATATCATCTGCCATGATTTCTGTCTGTGATTTTGTATCCAGAAAATCCGTACTGCAAGACACAGTAAGCAAAGCTACAGATAAAAGACATAATATATTCGCTTTTTTCATGTTCATATCAAGTTTAGAATGTTACAGTAAAACCTACATTAATAATTTTTGACTGAGGATAGTTTGTCGCATTGGAACTTGTACTTTCCGGGTCAATATCTTTACTTGGCGAGAAAGTCAGCAAGTTTACCCCACTCACATACAAACGGGCATACGAGATAAACTTTGTTTGCAGCAACCATGCTTTGGGGATACTCCATCCTACTTCAAGATTTTTCAAACGGATATAATTCGTATTGACCATCCAGTAAGTGTTGCTACCGGCAGCCGTTCCATCCCAATAATACTGACTGCGTTCGTTTACACGCGGATATTTGTCAGACGGATTATCAATAGACCAATGCTTATCATAAACCGTTTTCGGATAATTACCAATATCACCGGCTTCCCAGTAAACTTTAGTCCATGAATCAGCCGCACCCTGAAATAAGATATTCAGGTCAAAGTTTTTCCATTGCAAATATCCTGTAATGCCATATGTCCATTTCGGTTCATTGGTACGGTCCGAACGATAACGGTCATCCGGGGTTATTTTACCATCCCCATCGAGATCCTTAAATTTCATATCACCCGGTTTTAAGTCCGCATCCTTTGTTATACCGTCATAATTCGGACGATTAGCTATATCGTTGATTTCATCCCAATCCTTAAATACACCGTCATACTCATAATACAAAGAAGTATTCATCGGATGACCTGTCGACTTTTGCCACTCAGGAGCACCCGGAGCTTCGTCCCAGAACTTAATGGTATTTTTTGCATAGCCTCCGGTTGCAGATATACTATAGCGCCAATCTTTACCGATATTGTCATTCCATTCAATCTTAAAATCAAAACCGGTATTATTAACCTTACCTATATTTTCAGCAGGCAATGTTAAGCCGGAAGTTGTAGGAATAGATGCATTTCTACGCCATAAAATATTTGAACGTTTATTATAAAAATAATCTGCCTCTAAATATAAGCGATTATCGAAAGTCCGGGCTTCAATACCAACATTGAAGTTATTAGCACGTTCCCACGAAATAGCAGGATTCGGAAAACGACTGATGCGCAATCCCTTTTCATCCGCATTATCAATAATATATCCCCATTCATAATAATAGATAGGTGCAAATTGGTATTCCCTTAATTTATCATCATAATAAACCTGATCGTTCCCCATCTGCCCCCAGGATGCACGTAACTTAAAGTAATTAATAAAAGAGAGATTTTCTTTCCAAAAGTCCTCTTCCGAAATACGGTATCCAAGCAAAACACCGGGGAAAAAGCCAAAACGCTCGCCTGCTGCGAACATATAAGAACCATCATAACGCCATACAAATTCAGCCAGATATTTCTCTTTATAGTTATAAGCAAAACGTCCGAAATAATTCATACGGGCACGTTCCCAGTTATCTCCGTCACTCTTGGCATTTTTCTCTTTATCACCACCTGCATTAAAATGATGAAGAGCCGTAGAAAGGAAATACCTCCGGTATCCGTTAAACGATTCAGCATCGGACCAGTCGCGTTCCATACCTATCAAAAAATCGACTCCATGATCTCCGAAAACCCGATTATATGTCATAATACCGCTTAAGACTGTATTTGTCTGGTCTGTAGACTCCATAGACAAGTCCGGATCCTCATGGTTCGGGTAACTCAACATCGGCGTTAATTTAGGTGTTGTGCCATCTGATTCATAACTCACTTTATCCCAATCATATAAAGTCCATGGCTGAAACCATGTTTTACTTTGCTTTAAGTATTTATCATAAGAGACGGAAGCTACAAGTTTCAAGCCTTCAATCCAGGGCTGGGTAATTTCTACATTAGCATTAGTTTGTATATAATAACGCTTATCATGCGTATAACCGGTTTCATCTGTACAGGCAACAACCGGATTACGCCCATATTCCTGTGCCGGTCCGGGTAGTCCGTTAGGCCAGTAAGCCTGGTCAGTTGGACGGCCTCTGGATGTGAACCATAACAAATCACCTGCTCCCTGACTTGGGAAATTACGGTTTTCCTGACGTCCCATTAATTGAGTTCCCACCTTAATAAAATCATTGAGTTGTGCATCAACATTCATACGCAGGTTGAACTGTTTGTAGTTGTTCGCTGATTTATGATAAAGCCCATCTGTATATTTATGTCCGAAGTTTACAAAGTATTGATATTTATCAGAACCACCTTCCAGCGATGCATTGTGAATTCGCTGTGGAGACCAATCTTTAAAGGTTGCCGCATACCAGTCCGTATTCGGATATCTCCAAGGATCAGAACCATCACGATATTTCTGAATTTCTTCCTGAGTTGCAAACAAAGTATAATCTCCCATACCGACACCATTATTCTTAGCCGGATTTTTCATGGCTTTATTCATATACAATTCATTCATCAACTCTGCATATTGAGGAGCTTCACACATTTCCGGTAGATTGGTAGGCTTAGACCATCCTTGGTTAAAAGAATAAGAAAACACAGGTTTCTTACCCGCACGTCCTTTTTTAGTAGTTATCAAGATCACACCATTGGCTGCACGTGCCCCATAGATAGCCGCAGACGCATCTTTCAGTACAGACATCGTTTCAATCTCGTTTGGGTCAAGACGCTCCAAACCACCAGTTCTCGCCGCTACTCCGTCAATGACAATCAACGGATCATTATTTCCTAATGTATTTGAACCGCGAATACGAATTGTTGCTCCATCGTAACCCGGTTCACCGGAACGCTGAAATGTTACCACTCCCGACATTTTACCAGCTATGGCATTTGATAGATTCGCTACTGGTGTTTTTATTAAATCATCCCCCTTCAATGTGGAGACAGCACCTGTAACAGTTTCTTTTTTCTGAACTCCATATCCGACAACCACAATCTCATCTATATTTTGAGTATCTTCCTGCATCGTAATATTGATCGATAACTGATTACCTACAGCAATCTCCTGCGAACGATATCCGATATAAGAAAAGAGAAGCGTAGCATTGGCCGGTACTTCCAGTTGATATCTACCCTCCATATCGGTAATTATACCGATTGTCATTTCTTTTACTGAAACATTTACACCAATAAGAGGATCCCCCGAAGCATCAACAACCGTTCCTCTGACATTTTTCTGCTGTGCAAATACATTTGTCGTACAAAAAATTAAAAGCAATAAGGTTAACATTCTGAATAAATTGCTTTTAACACGACATCCTTTTAAATGTATGTCTAAAAAAGATTCTTTCATTTCCTTCTGTTATTAAATGAATATAAGGTTAAAAAACACAATGGATATGACTACATATCCGAATAGAAAACATTGGAATTAAAAATTCATAATCATAGGCAAGCAATATTAAAATGAATACTAGTGAATTATATAAACTTAAATTTTATCTTCTCCATTACTTAACAAAGTGCAATCTTTATTACAGAGAAACAACTGGCATATATCTTGAGAACCGTATTACTAAGGAAAACAGTCCCCTTCATACACATACCGGACACCTCATTTACCAAACAAGCATAACCTTCTATACATCAACATAATCTTCAGACAAATTAGGTTAACTATTAGACTTAATAGCAAAATGTTTCAAAATGGGAACACAAGATCTATTAAGAGAATTAAGAAAATCACAGCAGCAAAGATATTACATTTTGTTATATTAGCAAACATAAGTGCAATTTTTTATTACAAATATCATTTATTTATTCAAACCACAAACACTAAATTGCTTACATGAACGATATACTAAGGAATATAGATGCAATTCGCAGAAACAAAGGATATTCGCAAGAATATTTAGCTAGTCAGATCGGCTTAAAACAAGCCGGATTAAGTCTTATCATGTCAGGAGAGCGGGAACTTAAATACAACACATTATTACAAATTGCAAATGCCCTGCAAGAATCAGTAATAAACATTATTGCATATCCGGATAAATATGTTCTGAGCAAGGAAAGTAATATATCAACAGAAACAGTATTACAAATCAAACTGGACAACGATAAAAAAGAGCAGGTGCTAAAAATCGTTTTCGGAGATGAAGCAGCAGAATTGCTAAAAGGAAAGTGATATTTTTATCTATTGAAAAGATCAGATCCGGCTTATTGAATAATAAAACCGGATCCAATTAATTATATTATATTCTGTAACTATTTATACTTAAAGAAATTATCCCCCAACGGGCTTCAATCCCATCTTTGCAGCCCGTTCCAGCATAAACTGTTTAGCTGCCTCATATTCATTAGGGATTATGCCATCCAGAATAGCATTCTTGATCGCTTCTTTTATGACGCCTACCGGCTGTGAAGGAGGCAGGGAGAATGTTTCCATAATTTCCTCACCCGAGACAGGCGGCTGGAAATTCCGTACCCGGTCTTTTTCCTCTATTTCTGCCAGCTTCTCACGAACCAACCGGAAGTTATTCAGAAAACGGCGGACTTTTTCCGGATTCTTACTGGTGATATCCGCCTCACAAAGCTTCATCAAGTCATCGATATCGTCACCGGCATCGAACAACAAACGACGGATGGCAGAATCTGTCACTTCATCGTCTGCCAAAGCTATGGGACGCATATGAAGGGTTACCATTTTCTGTACATACTTCATTTTCTCATTCATCGGCAACTTCATCCGACGGAAAATACCCGGCAGCATACGCTCGCCGATAAAATTATGATTGTGAAACGTCCATCCCAGACGAGGATCAAAGCGTTTGGTTGCCGGTTTTCCTATATCATGGAAAATCGCACTCCAACGAAGCCACAGATTATCCGTTGTTTTACTCAAACGGTCCAAGACCATTAAGGTATGAGCAAAATTATCCTTATGACCGATGCCTTCTTTCGTTTCCACTCCTTTCAGAGCACACAGTTCCGGAAAAATCAGCTGCAACAATCCGCTCTTATCAAGCAATTCAAAACCAATGGAGGGTTTTGGCGAAAGTACGATCTTGTTCAATTCATCCACAATCCGTTCTTTGGATATAATGGAGATGCGTTCCTTATTGCGTTCAATCGCATCAAATGTATCGGGATGAATAAAAAATCCCAGCTGTGAAGCGAACCGGACTGCACGCATCATACGCAACGGGTCATCACTGAATGTAATATCAGGATCGAGTGGCGTACGGATAATCAGATTATCCATGTCATCCAATCCTCCAAAAGGATCGACCAACTCCCCGTAACGTTCTTTATTCAGACATAAAGCCAGTGCATTGATCGTAAAATCGCGCCTGTTCTGATCATCTTCCAAAGTTCCGTCTTCCACAATCGGCTTTCGGCTATCGCGATTATACGACTCTTTCCGGGCTCCGACAAACTCGATCTCAAGGTCGCCTGATTTCACCTGCGCCGTTCCGAAATTCTTGAATACGGACAAATGCGTCTTCTTCCCCAACTTGCCGGCAACAGCTTTTGCCAACTCTATCCCGCTGCCTACTGCAACAACATCAATATCTTTTGATGGACGGTATAAAAAAATATCTCTAACGTAACCGCCAATCACATAAGCCTCAACACCTAATTCGTCTGCAGCCTCTGAAATTATGTGGAACGGTTTTGCCGATATATGATTTAAAATATCTTCCTGTTCTATATACATTCGCTTTATTTATCTCACTCATTGAGACTGCAAAGATAAAAAATATATCTTTGCAGACAGAACGATTAAGATAAACAACATGAAGAAGTCTGTAATATGTATCGTATTGGCAGCCGTAACCCTGGCTGCATGCAATAATACGGAGAAAGAAGCCCGGGCCCGGTTGAACAATGCAAAAAGTATGTATGAACGAAACGAGCTCTTCGCCGCAAAAAGCGAAATAGACTCTATCCGCGCCCTCTATCCGAAAGAATTCAAAGTATTGAAAGAAGGACTTTCCTTGATGCGTATGGTCGAGATGAAAGAAGCGGAACGGAATATCGCTTTTTGCGACAGCCTTATTCCAATCAAGACAGAAGAAGCGGAAGGACTGAAAAAGGGATTCGTTTTTGAAAAAGACAGCGTCTACGAAGAGATCGGTAATTATATATGGAAACAGCAGACAGTGGAGCGGAATGTGCAACGCTGTTATATCCGCAGCGGGGTCAACGAAAAGGGCGAGATTTATCTTGCCAGTGTTTTCTACGGCGGCGCACCGATCAACCATACAGGCATTAAGGTCAGTACGCAAGACGGCCAGTTTGCCGAAACAGCCGCAATCCCGTACGACGGCGGAGTAAACTACCGTTTTAAAGATCTGGGAAAAACAACTGAAGTCGTCACCTACAAAGGCGAAAAAGGACTCGATGCTGCCAAGTTCATTTCTACAAACGTAAAAGAACGTGTCAAAGCCGAGTACACAGGTGGCAAACCCTATACATTATATATAGCTGACGGGGATAAAAAAGCGATTGCTGCGACTTTTGAACTGGCTACAGTATTAAGCGATCTGGAAAATCTTCAGAAAGAGAAAGAAAAAGCAACCAAGCGAATTGCTTATTTGAAAAGCAAATTGGAAAGTAATACAGAAGAATAAACGGCCTGATTTTCTCCATAAAAAATCCGGTTCCCAATTGAATATGAGAACCGGATTTTTATTTGAAAGTATCTTTTTTTACTTCACGATCACCTTATAAGCCTTGTCACCTTCAACGGACACAATCACAACACCTCTTGCTGTTTGAATTGATTCATTATCAGATGATACAAAGCGGGAACCGATTGTCTGCCCCAGAATATTCGATAAAGTAATTTTCTTACCTCCTGCATTACGAATTTGGAATTCACCTGTACTTCCGATTACCTGAATAGTCGTAGGCGCTTCGATTTCTTCGTTGGCAACAGGAGCCGGAGCATTCTCAATAATAAACTCTGCCATCGGAACAGGCTGCATCACAGCAAATCCATTCACCATACCGACATAAGGTTTAGCATCATCCTTTTTGAACTCACTCTGGTTTTCCAGATGATAAGTACCACCCTCTACCATCTTGAATGCAAAGAGAGCCGGACTGTTTTCCATCGTTTTAACAGATTCATCGGAAATGAATACGGCACGTCCGCCTAAAGTATCACTAGCTGCCAAATAATAACGAGTTTCGTCACCCTCTTTCGCGCCTATGGCCTTGCAAGAGATATAATACAACTGTTTGCCCAACGGACTCTTTTCAGCTTTCTCAACCCAAAGACTAAAATTATCTTCCGTATAACCAGACTTCGTAATCGGATTGCCTTCGATTTTCAGTTCAGCCAGAAATGTATTCGGGTTCATCACCAACGAATTATTAGCAGTAGAAAAACGCTTATGACCAACTTCCTGAGTGGCATATTCAGGAGCGTCAGCAGACAAGATTATCACATTAGCCGGATTTTTTGTCAACTGAAGACAACCAGTCTGTAGTATATCCATTCCAACGTAACGGCCTTCAGCATCACCCACAACTTTCATTGTAGACCATTGTCTTGTCTCATTGAAAACAAAGTGGAATGAAAGAGGCTCACTTGTCTCGGACAATTTCAAACTATCACTTTGGGCTGCGATTCTATCAGTTCCGAACAACGTACGTAGCTGATAAGAAATAATAGAGATTTCATCGCCTAACTGTTTAGCACCAGCTACTACTTGCGTATCCTTCGGTACCAGTTTAAACATAATCTGGTTAGAAATATCACCTGTTCCTTTCAAGATAGAATCGTTCGTAAATGTAGACAGATAAGCAGGACCTATCGGAATTCCGGGTATCAGATGAAGCGTAAATCCTTTCTCGGCCAATTCTTTCTCTGTATAAGCCCGCGAACCTAGATATTTATCTTTCAAATCAACAGACACCGGAGTAACTTTTACAGAGTCTCCATCAAGTAAATAGGTATCCTCCATTTCTGCCACTTCAAATATTTCCTGATTCAAGATAAAAGCATCATCCGATTCACGATCGACAATGGAATATTTGCCATTTTCAGTTTTAATATACCATTGTCCTCTCGGCAAGTTCACAGAAGGAACACTGTCTCCCCCCATAAAGGAGTTTTTCTTAACATAATATTTATCTTTGGTACCTTTACTTGCACTCTGGAGGAAATAAACACCTGAACCTGTCGGTATATTTGCATGAGTTCCGGCAGACAAATTGATCAAAGGTGCTTTTCCTTGTTTCACAGCACCATTATCATCCACCTTTGAAACAGTCAACACTTTTTTCGTTCCAACACTGGCAAATACAACTTGCACAGTATCTTCTCCACTCTCAGGAGCTCTTTTTAGAAATACAGATACTGAATCATTCTTTAAGTCGACTGTAAATTTAAACTTTTGCCAATCAGCATTCGGATCTTGCGTCTGACGGGTAGAATCCAAAGAAAAATTATATCCGAATACATCCTTTGCACCAGAAATATCTGTTTTAAGCATGTCGACACCAAAATATTTAGCCTTATTATCCGGAAATGCCTCGTTTCCTTTTTCCTGTAAAGTAACGTATCCGTCTTCATCATCGACATCTTTTGCTATCAGGTCTTTCCCTGAAAAAATATCCCCTTCATACGTATCACCAAACTTTAACTGGAAAGTCTTAAAACCAGCCCCCAGATCGTCTGCCTTCAAAAGAAATTTGGAAGAAGGCTCTACTACTGTAAATTTAGCATTGGAATCAGCCGCAGGAGTATCAACCAAAGATAAATCTTCATCATTCGTAATCACAAAAGACAAATATTTATCTCCGCTATAAAAACTTTTTAATTCTTGCGGATTATCTGTTCCATCCAAAATCCACTTATGAGCAACGCCTTCTACCACAGAAACCAAACTGGGTACCGTTTTTTTAGCCGGAGCAAAAGCTAAATAACTCAAAGTAGCCTTATTTATGATCGAATAAGCCGTAACTCCAAAGACCGTTTCTTTATCCACTATCTGCCACAAAGCAGAATCCGCAGCTGCCTTCGTCATATTTTCTTTAAAAGATTTTACTATGACAGAATCCGATTTATTACCATCCAGTGATAAGTAGAGATCCCCTGATTTCAAATAAAAGAAATCATTCGTAGCTCCAAATTCTGCTGCATTCATCGTGAAAGAACTTACCGCCATTAAAACCACAGCCAATAAAGTAGATTTTTTATTCATATATTATTTCACTTTTGATTTACATATTAACCCATACTAAGTACAAAGATAGAATATTTTAAATCCGAAATTACTATAACAAACGCTAATAATCAAGTATATTGTACAAAAGAGACGACTTTTCATGCGAAATCATACTGATATTACGTATCTTAGTACCCTTACTCTTCTCATATTTCTCCCTTTCTATTTAGCGGCTGATAATTGTCAGCCGTTTGGTTGATGGTTATGAACCAATCGGCCGATAATTATGAGCCAATCGGTTCACAATTATCAACCATTGATTACATAGGCATGTAATTCTATTTAGTACGTATAGTAATTCCACAGACATCAGTACAAAAAGCAAATACAATTACGAATGTTTTTGAGAAGTTTCCTTCCCTAACAAAAAAGGCTTACCTTAGTGCCGTAATTCAAAAAATATGGTAACAGAAGAATTAAAAAGACTCTACTACGAATATACCGGTTCACAGGCCGAAGATATAACAGAACTACCTTCATCCGGTTCTAACCGCCGGTATTTCAGAATATCCGGCCCGAAAACATTGATAGGGGTCAGCGGCTCTTCTCAGGAAGAGAACAAAGCATTTATTTATATGTCCGGATTTTTCAGGGGAAAAGGTATTTCCGTCCCGGAAGTGCATTTCCATTCAGACGATTATTCTTTTTATTTGCAGGAAGACCTGGGCGATACCATGCTTTTCAATGCCATAGAAAAAGGACGCAAAAGCTGTGTATTCGATGAAGAGGAACGCCGGTTGTTACACAAAACAATCACGCAACTTCCTTCTATCCAGTATGCCGGCGCCGAAGGATTCGAGTATGAGAACTGTTATCCTCAACCGGAATTCAACCAACGTTCTATTCTCTGGGACCTGAATTACTTCAAATATTGCTTTCTGAAAGCGACGGGGATGGAGTTCCAGGAAGACCGCCTAGAAGATGATTTCCAGAAAATGAGCGATGTATTGCTTCAGGACACCTCTCCCACTTTCCTTTACCGGGATTTCCAGTCACGCAACGTCATGATCAAAGATGGCGAACCCTGGTTCATTGATTTTCAGGGAGGACGAAAAGGTCCGGTCTATTATGACGTAGCCTCTTTCCTTTGGCAGGCTAAAGCCAATTACCCGGAAGATTTGAGAAACGAATTGCTTGCCGATTATCTGCAAGCATTACGAAAATATACTGATGTAGACGAAGAACATTTCTTCTGCCAGCTACGTCATTTCGTGTTGTTCCGCACACTACAGGTGCTGGGAGCTTACGGTTTCAGGGGATACTTTGAAAAGAAACCGCATTTTATCCAAAGCGTACCTTTCGCCATCAACAATCTGCGGCAGTTATTAAAGAATGATTATCCGGAATATCCGTACTTGTGCGCCGTTCTGAGAGAACTGACCGGCCTGACGCAGTTCAGGGACGACATACAAAAACGGATGCTGGAAGTCAAGATCGTCAGCTTTGCCTACAAAAAAGGAATACCGAACGATCCGAGCGGAAACGGCGGTGGTTTCGTATTCGATTGCCGGGCCATCAACAACCCGGGAAAATATGAACGATACAACCATTTTACGGGATTGGACGAGCCAGTAATCCACTTCCTGGAAGAAGACGGGGAGATCACGCAATTCCTGGAACATGTATATACGATCGTGGATGCTTCGGTGAAACGTTATCTGGACCGTGGTTTCACGAATCTGATGATCTCTTTCGGTTGTACCGGCGGACAACATCGTTCCGTCTATTCGGCACAACATCTGGCAGAGCATCTGCATGCCAAATTCGGAATAAAAATAGACCTTACCCATAGGGAACAAAATATAGAACAAATCTTTGACGCAATATTATGAAAGCTATGATTTTTGCAGCCGGTATGGGGACCCGCCTCAAACCGATGACTGACAATACACCAAAAGCATTGATACCAATAAATGGAAGACCAATGTTGGAACATGTAATTCTGAAGCTGAAGGATGCAGGGTTTCATCAGATCGTTATCAACGTTCACCACCTGGGAGACCAGATCATCGATTTCCTGGCAGCCAACAACAACTTCGGAGTTCAGATCCATATCTCCGACGAACGGGATTACCTGCTTGACACGGGAGGCGGCATCAAAAAAGCGGCCAAATTCCTTCAGGGAAACGAACCGTTTCTGGTACACAATGTCGACATCATGTCGAATGTGGATCTGAAAAAGTTATACGATTGCCATCTGGAAACCAATCCGGTCGCAACCTTGCTGGTCAGTAAACGTAACACATCGCGTTATCTCCTGTTCAACAAAGAGAGCCGGTTATGCGGATGGAGAAATCATGAAACCGGAGAAGTAAAATCTTATTATCCGGATTTCGACCCCAAACAATATAATGAATACGCTTTTAGCGGTATCCATGTATTATCGCCGAAAATATTCGACTGGATGGAAGAATGGACGGGTAAATTCTCGATCATCAATTTCTATCTGGCCATCTGTGCAAAAACAAATATCCATGCTTATGCAGCCGAAAACTTACAGTTGTTGGATATAGGTAAGCCGGAGGCTTTAGCCAAAGCGGAAAAATGGATGAAAGGTTTATAATACGAGGATAAAGACAATAATACATCTGGATGGCTTTAGCCGGAAATGTCTTTCAGACAATTCTGACTAAGGCCATTAATAATGGCAGATAGTCTTTCAACTCGACACGCAAAAGTTTCAATGCCTGTTGAATACGGTAATCGACCGTTTTAGATGAAACATTCAGTTTCTGTGCTATCTCATTATAAGTCATATTCTGGAAGCGATTCATCTCAAAAGCCTCCCTATAACTTTCCGGCAAACGTGACAAAGCTGCTTCAATATTCCTTGTCAACTCTTCAACCACGTAAAAGTCCGGATCTTCATACTGTGACTGCCAATCTGCATACAACGTATTTACAATCTGTTGTTTCAGTTCATTCCGATTGATCAAAGTCAGACATCTGTTCTTTACAGCTTTAAATAGATAACTCTTCGGGGAAGATTCGATAACCTGCATATTTCTGTTTTCCCAAAACCAAACCATCACATCCTGCACGACCTCCTGTCCATCATAAAAATCCACATATTGCTTTGCATAAGCACATAAAAGAGGATAATAGCGCATAAACAGAGTATCGAATGCTTTCATGTCACCAGCCTGGATCTTTTGGAAAAGAACCTCATCATTTATGTTATTTGTAGTAAAAGAAAGCATATAAAAGTATTTAGTTCTAGTAAGACTAACGTATCTATCCGTGCAAAAATAACATTTTTCAACATATAGACCTATTACAAAGTGATTAAGTTATTATAATATTAAAAAAAAGAGAGTTCTTTAATCTCACAATCTGTAAATAATCAACAATTTCTTACTAGAACTCTTTCAAAAAAGAAAAATCACAAAAAAATCACATTTTCGTTTAGGAGATTTTTCTGCCCATTAGTCTTAATAATATAAAATGGACAAAATGGACACACAAAATCATATAGACGAGCAATTACTACTGGATTATTTTTCCGGAACACTATCTTCTACCCAACAGCAGGAGATAGAAACCTGGCTACAAGCTTCTGAGGAAAACAGAAAAACAGCACGGGATATCCGGTATATTTTCCTGGCGACAGACACAATCAATACGATCGAATCTGTAGATTCAACCCGAGCATTAAATGATGTCAGGAAAAGAATAAACAGAAAAACAGACAACAAACATTCGTTAATGTTTTGGTTCCAACGGATTGCAGCCATCCTTATCCTGCCATTGATAGCCAGTTCCATTTACTTTGCCACACAGAAAATGCCGGTCGAATATATCGAAGTTCGGACAAACCCTGGAATGGTAGCCACCGTTACTCTTCCTGATAAAAGCAAAGTTTGGTTGAACTCCAAAACATACTTGAAATACCCACAAAAATTCACTGGTGAGACTCGTGATGTGGTGTTGGATGGAGAAGCTTATTTCTCAGTTCAAAAAGACAGATCGAAAAAATTTATAGTCAGCACACCTTTCAACCTGAAAGCTGAAGTTCTGGGAACAGAATTCAATATAGAAGCCTATAAAGAAAGTAATAAGGTTACAACAGCCTTGGTTTCCGGTTCTGTCAGGCTCACCTATCAAAGCAAAGACAATAAGGAAGAAGCATTATTGATGAAACCTAACGAAGAATTTGAATATAACGCAAAAATCGGAAAACTTAAACAGAATGACACTTATATGGCAACTCTGACTGCCTGGAAGGACGGACTTGTTATATTCAGAAACACTTCATTTGAAGAAGCCCTGAAAATTCTAGGTAAAAGATTTGATTCCGAGTTCATTGTAAAGAATGACCTGCTGTATAATTATTCTTTCACCGGAACATTTCAAAGTCAGCATCTGTCTCTGATTCTGGAACATTTCCGGCTATCATCAAATATCCAGTATAAATATATCTATCAGGAAACGGATAATAACAAGATTCCCGAAAAAACAATTGTTGAACTATATTAAATACTCAAATTTATGAACAACTTACAATTTAGTACTGAAATGAAAATATTTGAACCGCCCTAGAACAAAAACATACGGGAAAATATTGGCGTATTTCCCCGTATGAAAAAAACAACTGCAAGCTTGTTAGCGACAAGCTGTCAGTAAATGAATTTTTTAACTCTAAAATCACTTACAAATCTATGACAAATTATTTTAGCATCCAACTTTTCAGGATGGTGAAATCTTTATTCACATTCCTGAATAAAATACCATTATGTATGAGAATCACCGTTATAATGTTATTTGTTTGCTTCGGATTGGCATACGCCACTGAAAGTTACAGTCAATCAGCCACTTTATCCCTGAACGTCAATAACAAAACCGTACAGGAAGTATTAGATGAGATAGAAAAACAGTCAGAATTTCACTTTTTCTATAATAACAAACAGGTAAATACGAATCGGCTTGTTTCAATAAAGAGCAACAAAAAGAATGTGTTCAATGTATTGGAACAATTATTCAGCGGAACAGACATTAGCTATAAAGTTCTGGATAAAAGTATAATTCTTTCTCCAAAAACAGTATTGAGCAATGCCATAGTACAACAAAAAATCAAAGATATAACTGGTATTGTCACCGATGCCAAAGGAGAACCGATCATTGGAGCCAATGTTCTCGAAAAAGGTTCAACAAACGGGACGATAACAGATCTTGACGGTAAATTTTCTCTTTCAGTCCCCAACAAGTCAACCCTGGTTATATCCTATATTGGATATACAACCAAATCTATTGTCGTCGGGAACCAGAATATAATCAATATTCAGCTGGAAGAAGATACTCATAACCTGAATGAAGTAGTCGTAACCGCATTGGGTATCAAGCGGGAAGAGAAAGCATTGGGCTATGCCGTACAGAAAGTGGGAGGAGATAATTTCTCTACAATAAAACCGGTAGATGTTGCAACATCGTTAACAGGAAAAGTGGCTGGTCTGAACATACAAAACAGTCCGGAATTCAATTCAGCCCCTTCGATCTCTTTACGTGGCTCCGAACCGTTATTAGTAATTGACGGAGTTCCTTATGGAAATGTATCATTAAAAGATATTGCAGCAGATGATATTGAATCCGTTGATGTATTAAAAGGAGCAACAGCATCGGCCCTTTACGGAGCACGTGGTGGTGCTGGGGCAATCATGGTAACGACTAAAAAAGGAACAAAAGAAGGATTGAATGTAACTGTCAACAGCAGCACTATGTTCAATGCCGGTTACCTGAAAAAACCGGAAGTTCAAACGTCATACAGTTCTGGTTCAGGTGGTAAATACTATACAGGCGACTATGTATGGGGAGATAAACTAGACATAGGAAGAACTGCCGTTCAGTATGATCCATATACCCACGAATGGAAAGAGATGCCATTGGAATCAAAGGGTAAGAATAACCTGAAAAATTTCCAGAATTTAAGTCTTGTCACTAATAACAACGTCAGTGTTTCTCAAAAAGGGAAATACGGCAGTGTCAGGACTTCCCTTACCCACATGTTTAACAAAGGACAATATCCGAATGAACGTCTGAATAAAATCACTTATTCTGTTTCCGGAGGTATGAAATGGAAAGATTTCTCATTCGATGGAGGACTGACATACAACAAACGCTTTTATCCCAACGACATGGGAGCCGGATATGGCGGAAGCGGATTCTTATATAACTTGTTGGTATGGTCAGGTAGCGAATATGATATTCGAGATTATAAAAACTATTGGGTTAAGCCAAATGAACAACAAAACTGGATGGATGATACATGGTATGATAACCCCTACTTCATTGCACATGAAATTACCCGTTCCAGCGACTATGATATTGTAAACGGATATCTTTCTGCTGCCTACGACTTTACTCCTTGGTTAAAACTCTCTCTACGTTCTGGTTTGGACTCTTATTCGGAAAAGAAAGAATGGAAAAACCCAATTAGTGCATCCGGCGGATGGGATAGAAAGGGGTATTATTGCTTGCAACGTCTAGGAGGGTATAGCTTAAACAACGACTTCATGTTGTCCGCCGACCATCAATTGGGCGATTTCAACATTGACGGATTTATCGGAGGAACAGTTTACTACTGGAAGAGTGACAATATCATGGGAGAAACACAAAACGGACTGACTATTCCCGGATATTATTCGCTGAAAGGATCTATCGACAATGTAAAAACAACAAGCGGCGTTACAAAAAAATTAGTAAACAGTTTGTATGGTAAAGTTTCTGCTTCTTGGAAGAGCACTGTATTTGTGGATATCACCGGACGTAACGACTGGTCATCCACCTTACCGAAAGAAACACGATCTTATTTCTATCCGTCTGTTGCCGGTAGCGTTGTATTGTCACAGTTCGTCCCAATGCCTGAAGTTTTTGATTTTTGGAAAGTAAGAGGTTCTTGGACACAAACAAAATCGGATTTAAGTGTATACGAAACGAATAATGCATTCAGTATATCTAACAATTTGTTCAATGGCAGTAGTGCAGCTTACTATCCGACCTCTATTCGTGGAGTTTCCGTATTACCATCTGCTACACGATCTTACGAGCTTGGAACTGCTGTTAATTTGTTTAAGAATCGTCTGAAAGTAGATTTTACTTATTATAACAAACTCTATTACAACCTGACCAGACAAGCAGGTATCAGCGAAGCTTCTGGTTTTGGATCAACATTGATCAACATCGATGAAGAACAACTTCGTAAAGGGTTTGAGATCACACTCTCCGGCGATATTATCCGCACAAAAGACTGGAATTGGAATTCTATGTTCAACTGGTCACGAGATCGTTATTACTACTCACAAGTAGACCCTGTATATTCAACCCAGAAGCCTTGGGTGAAAGCAGGTGAACGCTGGGACTGGTATGGCGTTTATGACTGGGAACGTGATCCGGAAGGAAATATCATTCACGAAGCCGGATACCCTGTACTTAGCAAATACGAATCAGTCGCCGGATACGAATCTCCTGATTGGATTTGGGGATGGAGCAATAGTATCTCGTATAAGAATTTTACATTAAATTTCACTTTCGATGGTCGTGTAGGAGGTATTATGCATTCACAAACCGATCAAGCTATGTGGAATTCCGGAGCCCATATCGACTCGGACAATCAATGGAGATATGATGAAGTTGTCAATGGCAAAACAAATTTCATCGGAACCGGCGTAAAAGTCGTTTCCGGAAGTGTAGACTATGATTCCGACGGAAACATCATCCGTGATGATCGTGTTTTTGCCCCCAACGACGTACAGGTATCTTACGAAACATACATGAGTACAATGAACCCCTATATAGGTTCCGTACGAAGACAAAACGTGCTTCGCCAAACATTCTTCAAACTTCGCGACTTATCTTTGGCATATCAAGTTCCTAAACAAATCTGCCAGAAAATCAGAATGCAAGGGATGTCGGTTGCTTTCGTTGGTCAAAATCTACTGATATGGACCAAAGATTTTCGTTTCTCAGATCCTGACCGAGCTTCAGATAAGCTGAACTCACCTTCTTGCCGTTATGTAGGTTTTAATGTTAAATTAGATTTTTAATAGAAACAAATATGAAACGATTCAATAGATATATAACTTTGTTATTAATAGCTACGGCATTAATATCATGCAATAAATTTGATGATATCAATACAGATCCCGATGCAACAACAAAAGTTACATCTTCATTATTAGCCAACGGACTATTACTAGATATCATGCAAACCGGAGGTAGCAAAAATTTTGTTTACGACAATTTTCTAAGTAAACAACTGGCATGGGGAGAAGGTATGGAAAGTTACCAATACAACATATTTGACAGATCCAGTTTCAGCGGATTCAAAATGTTAACTAACTGCGAAAAGATGCTTGAAGCAGCCAGTGAAGACGACCAAAATGCATATGGAGGATTGGCTCATTTCCTAAAGGCATACAAGCTTTTTTATATGTCACTGGAAATGGGAGATATTCCTTATGAGGAAGCATTACAAGGAGAAACCGGATTGGTAAAACCGAAGTACAATACGCAGAAAGAGGTCATGCAATTTGTATTAGCCGACTTGGACAAGGCATACGAATTATTCTCGCAAGCAAATGATTTCACTGGAGATGAAATGTTAGGGGGTAACGTAGAAAAATGGAAAAAAGTAACTACTGCCTTACAGTTGAAAGTGCTGATGTCTTTGTCTTTAAAAGAATCTGATCCGGATCTGAAAATAAAAGAGCGTTTTGCCTCTATCTTTTCTTCACGTCTTTTGATGGATTCTAATGACGACAATCTGCAATTGACATACGCCGATAAAGCGAACACGGTATATCCATTTCACAATACCCAAACCAAACATGCCGGATATTCTATGATTTCTACAACAATCATCAATGCTTTTCAAGAAACAGAAGATCCAAGATTATTCTATTATGCCAAACCGGCTCAAAGCAAAATTGATGAAGGATTAACAGCCGATGATCGGAATGCATATTTGGGAGTAGACCCTTCACTTCCTTTCGACCAAATAAAAAAAATGTTTTCATCAGGAAGTTTTTGCGGATTGAATCCTCGATATACAGATCTACCATCAGGTGAGCCTTTAATGAGAATCAGTTACCTGGAACAAAACTTTATTTTGGCCGAAGCGGCAATCAGAGGATGGATATCGGCAGATGCATCCGTCTATTATAAAAAAGGAATTAAGGCCAGTATGGATTTCATTACAACCTATACACCGGACGAAGAGATTTACCATTATGGTCATCCCCTCACTGAAGATGTAAAAAATGCATTTTTAGAAAACCCTCAGATTCAATTGGGTAGTAACAAAGAAGAAAATATCGAGAAGATATTAACCCAACGTTATCTGGCTTCATTTATGCAACATCCTTACGACTCTTATTACGATTACCGCCGTACAGGATATCCGAAATTACCGATCAATCCTGAAACAAATCAGAATCCCGTACACGACAAAATACCTGTACGTTGGATGTATCCTAAATCAGAGTACGACTACAACAAAGAAAATGTAGAAGAAGCCGTACAACGTCAGTTCGGAGGCGTAGATGATGTCAACAAGGAAATGTGGATACTGCAATAGGATTTTACCAATAAGCATTTCTTTCGATTAAAATCTGTTATTACAAATTTATATTACTACTTTTGATGTACTCTTTGAATATAGGTCGCTCTATTTTTCATAGAGTACATCTTTATTATACACATTGAATATCATGAGAAAATATAATTTTATACTTCTAATTCTATTGATTTGTTCTTGTACGCTTTATGGAAAAAGTAAAGAATTGACTGTTCTGCAAATGAATATCTGGCAGGAAGGTACGATGGTGGATGGTGGGTTCGATGCCATAGCAGACGAAGTCAGTCGGTTGTCTCCGGATATTGTCCTGTTCAGTGAAGTAAGAAACTACCACGGTAAACAATTTATTCCGCGCATTTTACAGGCATTAAAAGACAGAGGTGTTAATTATTACGGTGAAACCAGTACTTTGGATGTCGGTATCCTTTCCAAATACAAAATACAGGAACAACGGCCGAATTACCCTCTCAAAAATGATGCAGGGTCAGTTCTCAAAGCCCGTATCGAAATCGAAGGGCAGACCATTGTCGTCTATTCCGCCCATTTGGATTATACGCATTACGCCTGTTATCTGCCACGCGGATACAGTGGCGTTACCTGGAAAAAACTGGACGCACCGGTTCTTGACTCCCGGGAAATAGAAAAGGCCAATAATGAATCCCTACGGGACGAAGCTATCCGGGGAGTAATCGAAGATGTCGAAAATGAAAAAGGGAATATCATCCTCCTGGGAGGAGACTTCAATGAACCGTCCCATCTGGATTGGAAGGAAAACACAAAAGACCTGTGGGATCACAATGGAACGGTCGTACGCTGGGATTGTTCTGTCCTTTTGGAGGAAAACGGGTTTAAAGATGCTTATCGTGAAGTATATCCTGATCCTGTGACACATCCCGGTTTCACATTTCCTTCAGACAATCCCGATGTCGATGTAAAAAAACTGGCCTGGGCTCCGGAAGCCGATGAAAGAGACCGTATTGATTTTATCTATTTCAAACCTAACAAAAAATTAAAGTTAATAGATGCCGCCGTGGTAGGTCCCCGGAAATCTATAATCCGAGGTGAACGTGCTGAAGAAAACAGCAAGGACAAATTTATACAACCTGCGGGAACATGGCCAACAGATCATAAAGCAGTCCTGGCGACCTTCAAACTAAAACATTAAAATAAAATACCATGAAATACATATTCACTCTTTTATTTATCAGCCTTTTTACAAATTTATCTTTTATACACGCCTCAAACGATAATCTTGCCCTTCACCTGGACGGGCAAGATAACAATGTCCGCACCGGTATCGGTATCCTGAAAGACTCATGGACACTGGAGACTTGGATCAAGGGCGATGATAATTCATGGAAAGATATTGAAGTTATCTTCGGGGGAGGAGAATACAGCCTGTTGAATATAGCGGATTATCTGCCGCTTGTTATCGAGAATGGCAGACTACATAACACATGGGCAGATTTATGGTCGGAAGATGTATTGGATGACCAGTGGCATCATGTGGCATTAAGTTGTGACGGAGTTGTCACCAAGCTGTATCTGGATGGAGAAGTTGTCGATAGTAAAACGACTGCCATATCCGTATTGCCTGGAGCAATTGGTGTAAATGAAGGTGAACCGACTACGTTCGGCGGGTTAATGGACGAAATCCGCATATGGAACTCGGCAGTATCAACCGAAACATTAAAAGAGTGGATGGGGAAACCGCTTGAACCGACTCATCCCCAGTTTGGCACGCTGGTTGCCTACTATAACTTCGATGACGGTATCGAAGATGTTTCAACCAACTGGGTGGGAAAAGGAGACCTGGGATACCACCTGAGAAACGGCAGAAACAAATATAACGGTACTGTTCCACTGGCCTATACCGTAGTAAACGATAACCCCAAATTCATAAAACCGGATAAACAGCAGGAATTATTCAACGCAGTCGTCATCGATAGCGAATGGGACGTCGACCAGGGAAGTCTGGATGATCAGGTCCTTAAATTAAGAATAGCCGTTACCGGAAGCCAGGCCCCGTTACGCCTGACAGAACTTTCTCTTGATTTATCTGAAACGACTGCTTTATCCGATATAAACAGTCTTCACGTATATTATACGGGGAAAACCGCCCAGTCAGGAGTCAAAACCGAATTATTCGGCAAAGGAGAAAAGCCTCAAAAGAAAATGACTTTTAAAGACGAACAGGGTGTCGTAACACTGACTCCTGGTATCAATTATTTATTGGTCACAGCCGATATAGCAGAAAAAGCCATCGCCGGTAACAAAATAAAAATATCCGTACCTTCTTTCAAACTGGAAAAAACCGGATATACTCCGGAAGTTAGTGACGGTATCATTGAAAAAAGAATCACGGAAAGCAGCAAAAACAATCCCAACATCGTGAAAGTCCTGCAATGGAATATCTGGCACGGAGGTGTTCATGTCGGGAATGACGGTCTCAGCCGGGTTATAGATCTCGTAAAGGCATCCAATGCCGATATTGTTACCATGCAGGAAGGCTACGGAGGTCAGCAACGGATCAAAGACTCACTGGGATATTATATGCAAACACCTTCCCTGAAAGACAATCTGGTTCTCTTTAGCCGTTATCCTATAACTGAAGTTATACCGACAAAGAAGAGTTTCAACTCCAACCCCGTGAAACTGACATTACCCGGCAACCGACAACTATTAGTTAACGCCTGCTGGTTACGTTATGCTTATAACCCGGAATATTCCTGCAATTACCCCAATATAGGACATAACACTTCGGTTTGGGTGGCAGAAGATGCCCTACGCGGTTTGGCGGATATGCAACATATTATGGAAAAGGATACGAAACCTTATCTGACGGATGACGATACTCCCATTATTATCGGAGGTGACTTTAACTCTTGCAGCCATCTGGACTGGACCCAAGCAGCTGCACCCATACATTTCGGATATGGTCCCGTACCTTTCCCTATCTCGCAATATATGTTGGACGAAGGATTTAAAGACAGCTTCCGTGAAATCAATCCGGATGAAGTAGCCCGCCCGGAAGGGACATTTGCCGTTATTTACGGACAACTACAGGTCAGCCGTATTGACTTTCTCTATTACAAAGGAAAGAATATCAAAGCTGTTTCTTCCAAAATAGTAAAAACAGCACCGGAGATCGATGATGTCTGGGCTTCCGATCATGCTGCTGTCCTGACTGTCTTTGAAATAATATCACCATCCGAGAAATAACTACAATTTAAAAACTAAATACACATGAAAAAAGGACTTCTTTTATTCGCCGCCGGCCTATTCAATCTGGCAGCAATTACCGCACAGGTTCAGCCTGTGCAACCCAAATTAACGGACGACAAATCATTTTCCATGATTCTGTTCCCTGATCCGCAAAGTTACACGAAATTCGATGTCAACCAGCCTTTGTTCGAACTGATGACCGCGTGGACGGCAAACAATAAGGAGAGACTGAATATCGAAGCTGTGCTCTGTACCGGAGATTTGGTGGAGCAGAACGAAATCCGTATCCCCGACGGAGTGAACGGAAACCAGACCAGCGAAGAACAATGGAAAGCTGCTTCGCAAGCCTTTGCCCGACTGGATAATAAACTGCCTTATGTTGTCTGTACCGGAAACCATGATTACGGATATGAAAAAGCAGAGAACCGTCTGTGCCGTCTACCGGAATACTTCCCGTCAGAAAGAAACTCCTGCTGGAGAAACTCACTGGTCGAAGTAGGAAACAACTACCAGGGAATCCCGACACTCGAAAATGCTGCTTATGAATTCAATACGGAAACATGGGGCAAAATCCTGGTGATCTCTTTAGAGTTCGCCCCACGTGACGAAGCTATCGAATGGGCAAAAGCAGTAACGGAGAAACCCAAATATACCGATCATAAAGTGATCCTATTGACTCACTCCTATCTGACCGCCGAAGGAAAACGGCGCCTGAAAGAGAACTATAAAATATCTCCGGCAAACTATGGGGAAGCCATCTGGCAAAAGCTGGTCTATCCGTCCAAAAACATATGCATGGTCATTTGCGGACATGAATGTGAAATTGCTCCGTATAAAGATAATGTAGGTTTCAGTATCGAAAAGAATGCAGCCGGCAAAGATATTCCACAGATGATGTTCAACGCCCAGACCGCAGACGGTTTCTGGCATGGCAACGGAGGTGACGGTTGGTTACGGATTATGGAGTTTATGCCTGACGGACAGACGATCAAGATAAAAACATTCTCTCCCCTCTTCGCTATCTCCCCGACAACGGCTGATAAATCCTGGAGGACCGAGTCGTACGACCAATTCGATATTACTATAAAATAATGATAAAAGAACTTATGATAATTGGGTATTCGAGCCAATTATACATACCTTTGGTGAACTAATACAAAATTTAAACACATATCATGAAACAAAGAAATTTATTACTTATTCTGGTTTTAGCCATCGTTACAATCAGTTCGGCTTTTGCAGCCAAACCAAAAGCCAAACACGTAATCTGGATCGGCCTGGACGGCTGGGGTGCTTATAGTGTGGAAAAAGCAGAGATGCCCGTCACCAAGCAATTTATGAAAGACGGTTCTTATACCTTGAAAAAACGTTCCGTTTTACCTTCATCCAGTGCAGTGAACTGGGCTTCCATGTTTATGGGAGCAGGTCCGGAGATTCACGGATATACCGAATGGGGCTCTAAAACACCTGAACTTCCTTCACGCGAACTGAATCAGCACGGCATCTTCCCGACAGTATTCCAGCTATACCGCGACGCCGCCCCGAAAGCAGAGATCGGTTGTATCTATGACTGGGACGGCATCAAATATCTGGTAGACACACTAGCACTCAGTTATCATGCCCAGGGACCGGATTACAATAAAAATCCAACGGCTCTGACTGAAATGGCTGTTAAATATATTACTGAAAAAAAGCCCAATTTGTTTGCCGTAATTTTTGATAATCCGGATCATGTAGGTCATGCAGACGGACATGACACCCCTTCTTACTACAAAACGCTGAAAGAACTGGACGGCTATATCGGACAGATCGTTGAAGCAGTAAAAAAAGCCGGCATGATGGACGAAACTATTTTCGTTATCACAGCCGACCACGGCGGTATCAACAAAGGACACGGAGGCAAGACTATGCAGGAGATGGAAACTCCGTTCATCATTGCAGGAAAGAACGTAAAGAAAGGCTATTGCTTTAACGACATCAGCATGATGCAGTTCGACTGTGCCTCCACACTGGCTAAATTATTAGGTCTGACTCAGCCTCAGGTATGGATCGGACGTCCGATGCCAGTATTCAAATAAATAAGAGAAAACAATGAAACAGTTATTTATAAGTGTATTATTCCTGTTGGGTGGCCTGTTGAACGGTAACGCCCAACAGCCGTCACTGAAGTTCAATAAAGACGGAAAGTTCAAGATCGTCCAGTTTACTGACGTACATTATATATATGAGAATCCTAAATCGGCCATTTCGATTGAAAGAATCAATGAAGTGCTGGATGCAGAAAAACCAGACCTGGTTCTTTTCACCGGCGATGTGATCTACGGAAAACCAGCCGAAGAAGGCATGCGGAAAGTCTTAAAACTGGCCTCCGACCGTAAGATTCCTTTTGGAATCACATTCGGTAATCACGACAACGAGCAGGGCCTGACACGCACCGAGCTATTCGACATCATTAAAACAATCCCTTACAACCTGACAGATTCTGTAAAAGGTGTATCGGGAGCAAGCAATTATATCCTACCGATCAAATCATCGGATGGAAGTAAGGATGCTACCATCCTCTATTGCATGGATTCACATTCATACTCCCAGATCAACGGCATCGGCGGATACGATTATATCAAATTCGACCAGATCCAATGGTATCGTGAGAACAGTGCCAAATACACCAAACAGAACGGAGGTACCCCGATTCCTTCACTGGCATTCTTCCATATCGCTCTGCCGGAATACAACCAGGCGGCTTCCGACGAAACAGCCATTCTGGTAGGAACACGTAAGGAAAAGGCTTGCGCCCCGCAACTCAACTCCGGACTGTTCGCTTCCATGAAAGAAATGGGCGACATACAAGGTGTATTCGTTGGTCACGACCACGACGACGATTATGCCGTTTACTGGAAAGGCATCCTGCTGGCTTACGGTCGTTATACCGGTGGCAACACTGTTTACAACAACCTGACAAACGGTGCCCGCGTGATCGAAATGACAGAAGGTGAAAATGGTTTCAAAACCTGGATACACCTGAAAGGCAATGAAATCATCAACAAGGTGAATTATCCATCAGACTTTATTAAAAAGAAAGACTGATACACCATTGCGTCATAAAACAAAAAGTCCTCTCATGCATCAAGCAGAAAGGACTTTTTTTGTTATATACTATCTTATTCCGGTTTAAGCACCACGCCTAAACTCTTCTTCCCGTCCATCTTAATGACGATCGGCTTATCGAAATGGATATGCCGCAAATATTCGGTATCCTCGACAGCCGGCAAGGCATTCAGATACTCCTCGTCAAACCAGCCGTCTCCTTTAAACGGGTTGATGGTGAAATATCCGACACCGAAGGATGTCAGGTTCTGGAAGAAATGCGTTCCCTGGCTTGGGTCAACACGATAATTTTCCAAACCGCACTCCACGATTACACGGGCATTGCTAATATGCGGCCACTTCACCGGAATCCCCAGCCAATGGTCACTGCTTCCCCAACGTCCGGGACCGACCAGCACGTAATTCTTCTCTTCTTCCGTAAAACGACGGTTCAGTTTTTCTATTTCATAGGCAATCAACTGGTTGTTCGACGAGTTGAAAGCACCGCTCTTTACATAGATAATATCCTGCACATCCGTCACGATGCCATGACCGAGCACACTGGTGGACGAAAGGATCGTTTCCTCATTACCGACTTGCGTCAGGTCTTCATCCATGATTTCCTTATTATCGACAATCGGACGAATTTGAAGAAGATAGAAAGTTGCCTTGTCGTGGTTGTTTGGATCGACATTTACCGCAAACTCTATTTCAACAGGACGTCCCATCTCGGCCTGCCCGATGCGAAGTAACTCATCCAACGTCTTCGCCAGAGGGAAAACATCGTGTTGGAGAATATTTACGAACGACAGGATTTTACGACCACCGGGATAATAACCGTCACGGATAATCTGATCATACGGATCGTAAGTGGAAACAATATATTTCAGGGAACCGTCCGCATCGGCTTCCTTCAGTCCCAATCGTTGCAGGTTAAACGAATCATCGATAGAGAACTGTTCCGCCAGGTTCTTCAGGTCGAGTGCATAGAAACGGGTTTGCGTCTCACGGAGAGCAAAATCCATCGTACTCATCTGCAAAATATTGTGCGGATGACGGGGAGAGAAACGCAACGTCTGTCCGCCATCTACGATATATTTACCCAGACCGAGGGCAATATTGGCAATTCCGTCTTCCGCCTTTTCGTTACCGATCGGGTAGAAATTCAGCGAACGGGCCACGCCGGAGATAGTCGGGTAGAAATGATCGTTGTAACGGTTTCCCACCACTTCCTGCAAAACAATTGCCATCTTTTCCTGATCGATCAGGTTGGACGTAGCAGTCATATATCCCTTACTGTCACGGTAAAAGACGGAAGCATAAACTGCCTTGATCGCATCGCTCAGCAGGCGGAGCATTTCATATTTATCTTCCAATCGGGGAATCATATAGGTAGAATAAATCCCGGCGAAAGGTTGATAATGTGAATCTTCCAGCAAACTGGACGAACGGACGGCTATCGGGCTTTTCACCACATCGAAGAATGCCATCAGATCATCGATCAAACTGGCCGGCAGACTGGCACGGAGAAAGTATTTCAGTATCGTTTCGTCATCCGCATCACTCAGGGCGACGGGCAGAAGTTCGTTCGTCTCCATGAACTCATCGAAGATATCCGTACAGATCACAACGGTCTTCGGAATATTCGTGTTAAAGTTCTCCGTCTCCAGCTTGGGATAACGCTTAACCATAGCACCCATAAAAGCCAGTCCTCTACCCTTTCCTCCCAACGAACCGTCACCGATACGGGCAAAGTTACTGTATTCGTCGAAACGGTCTTTCTGATAAATAGCCACGACACCGGAGTTCTTCATGCGACGGTACTGTACAATCAGGTCGAATATCAGCTTACGTGCTTCATCCATATCCTTATAATCGCTTACATCGACCCGCTTCAACACTTCTGCCGGCGGAAACATGGCACGCGAATAAAAGAAACGGGAGAAATGGTTGCGCGAAAGGTGATAGACCAGCGAATCGTCGGGAATCTGATACACTTTCTTTTGCAAGTCCTTCAAATCTTTGATACGCATAATCTCTTCCTTCGTCTGCGGATTCAGGATCACAAAGTCACCGAACCCGAAACGCTGCATGATCTTCTTACGCAAATCCTGCGGGTAGCTTTTCGAATTCTTATCGATAAACGAGGCTCCCAACTCTTTGGCATATACTTTATTGCTCGACTCGGACGATTCCAGCACAAAAGGAATGATCAATCCGGTCTTGCGGACATACTGCCCGAACTTATACCCGGCATAAGGATCTTTCACCCCGTCGTGCATAAAGCTCATATCCGAAACGATACCGAGCATATTATCCCGGTATTGATTGAAAATACGGACAGCCTCTTCATAAGTACGGGCCAGCTTAATCTTCGGACGACCGCGCATACGAAGCGTCTGCTGATGACCGTTCAGCGCTTCCTTTGCAAACATCTGACTCTGTTCCAAGACGAATTTATACAGATGAGGCAAAGCGGACGAATAGAAACGGATGGAGTCTTCCACCAGCAAGATGATCTGTACCCCGACACTTGCCGTATCGTCGGGTGCATTCATCTTATCCTCAATCAGTTTGATGATAGCCAACAGCAGTTCAGCGTTGCCCAGCCAACTGAATACGTAATCTATCGCACTCAGGTCTTCATTGGCAATACGTTTGGAGACCTCTTTCGAGAAAGGCGTGAGCACCACGATCGGGATATTCGGATAATGTATCTTTATCTCCTTTGCCGCCGCAAAAATATCGCGGTTATCCATATTCGGCATACAGATGATTAATTCGAAATTACGATCTTTTAGTTCGGCAAGCGCCTCTTCTTCCGTCGTCACCTGGGTAAAACGGGGAGGATAACGCAGGCTGAGTGAGGTATATTCATTGAATATCTGTTCATCTACCCGTCCGTCGTCTTCCAGCATAAAGGCGTCGTATTTTGTAGCGATAAGCAGTACATTATATATACGCTTATTCATTAGATTGGCGAATGATGTGTCTTTAAACACAAGGTTCTGAAAGTCCGGTATTCCGCTCATAATGATTTCATAGAATTATATGCGCCCAAAAATAAGGAAAAATATGCTAGGTAGGTTACATAATCATATCCCAATCACCACAAATAACCGAAAAACTTCAAACGAACAACCACTTTCAGAAGCTCTACTTCCTCTCTCTATTCCAAAATATGCATCAAAAACATAATTTTCACTATCAAAAAGTAAGCAAAACACTTGGTCATTCCATAGGATTCGCTACATTTGCCTACACATTGTTATTCCTAAAAGCAAAAAACGCTATGAAGACAGAAGTTATTTTATCTGCACTGGAAGCAAAGCACCCGGGTGAAAAAGAGTACTTGCAGGCCGTGAAAGAAGTTCTTTTATCAATAGAAGAGGTTTATAACCAGCATCCAGAGTTCGAGAAAGCCAAAATCATCGAACGGTTGGTTGAACCCGAACGCATTTTTACTTTCCGTGTACCTTGGGTAGACGATAAAGGTGAAGTGCAAGTTAATTTAGGATATCGCGTACAATTTAATAATGCGATTGGCCCGTATAAGGGAGGAATCCGTTTCCACCCGTCGGTAAACTTATCTATCCTGAAGTTTCTGGGCTTCGAGCAAACATTCAAAAATGCGCTGACAACTCTGCCGATGGGCGGTGGTAAAGGTGGTTCCGATTTTGCTCCCCGTGGCAAAAGCGACGCAGAGATCATGCGTTTCTGCCAGGCTTTCATCATGGAACTATGGCGTAACCTGGGACCGGACCGCGATGTTCCGGCAGGCGACATTGGCGTTGGCGGACGTGAAGTCGGTTATATGTATGGCATGTACAAAAAACTGGCCCGCGAAAACACCGGTACTTTTACAGGTAAAGGCATGGAGTTCGGAGGTTCGATCCTTCGTCCGGAAGCAACCGGATACGGTGCTTTATATTTCGTACATCAAATGCTTGAAACTCACGGCATAGATATAAAAGGTAAGACAGTTGCCGTTTCCGGTTTCGGAAATGTGGCCTGGGGAGCAACGAAGAAAGCGACCGAATTGGGAGCCAAAGTCGTAACCATCTCCGGTCCGGACGGATATGTTTATGATCCGGACGGTATTTCGGGTGATAAAATCGAATACATGCTGGAACTGCGTAACAGTGGCAACGATATCGTGGCTCCTTATGCCGACGAATATCCCAACGCTACTTTCTATCCCGGTAAGAAACCCTGGGAACAGAAAGTAGATATCGCACTGCCCTGCGCCACACAGAACGAACTGGATGCCGACGATGCACGTAAGCTGATCGAGAACAAAACATTATGCGTTGCCGAAGTTTCCAACATGGGATGTACAGCCGAAGCAGTCGACCTGTTTATCGAACACAAACAACTATTTGCCCCGGGCAAAGCGGTTAATGCCGGCGGCGTAGCTACTTCTGGACTGGAAATGACACAGAATGCCATGCATATCTCCTGGACTGCCGATGAAGTGGATGCCAGATTGCATCAGATCATGGGCGCCATCCACGAACAATGTGTCGCCCACGGTAAAGACGGTAATTATGTGAACTATGTGAAAGGTGCCAACATTGCCGGCTTCATGAAAGTTGCCAAGGCCATGATGGCACAAGGTATTGTATAAAATAGTCTGGCACACTTTTTGTGACCAATTTTATACAAATACAACTCAATAAAAGTAAAATATTATGATCTTAAGTAAGAACTTATCAAAAGCTTTCAATGAACAGGTAGAAGCTGAAATGTGGTCTTCAAACCTGTACCTGTCGATGTCGATCTATTTCCAGAAAGCAGGACTGAACGGTTGTGCACACTGGATGCGGAAACAGGCTGAAGAAGAGATGGAACATGCCCACAAAATGATCGATTTCGCTATCGACCGCGGAGGCGACATCGTCATCAACCAGATCAATGTCGTTCCGACTGCATGGGGTACTCCACTGGAAGTATTCGAACATGTCTACAAACACGAAGTACATGTATCAGAACTGATTGACAAGATGGTCGATATTGCTGAGGCAGACAACGATCATGCAGCCAAAGACTTTTTATACGGTTTCGTTCGCGAACAGGTAGAAGAAGAATCGACAGCAAAAGCAATCGTCGACAAGTTGAAGATGTACGGCGAACATCATGCCATCCTTCTGGATCATGAACTTGGCAAAAGATAATTTCTTTCCCCAATAAAAAAACTCCGGTTCCTGTTAACCAAGGACCGGAGTTTTTTTATGCTGTAATCTCTACTTACTTCCGTACTTTACCGGGATTCTTTGCCATGAAATCTTTCCATCCGCTATACTTCTTCTCCGAAATCGGATTATTTGTCTGGAAATAATGACAAACAGCAGCTGCCAATCCGTCGGTTGCATCTAATTGAGGCAACATCGACTCCTGAGGGATATGCAGGAAACGTTGCAACATTCCCGCCACCTGTTCTTTGGCTGCATTTCCGTTACCGGTAATAGACATCTTGATCTTCAACGGTGCATATTCAAAGATAGGAATTTCACGTTCCAATGCAGCTGCCATAGCGACACCTTGTGCCCTTCCCAGCTTCAACATACTCTGTACGTTCTTCCCGAAAAACGGTGCTTCGATTGCCAATTCGTCAGGGTGATACTGGTCGATAAGGGCCAGTACCCGTTCGAATATCTTTTTCAAACGCAAGTAATGGTCTTCGTACTTATTCAGTTGAAGAACGCCCATGGCTTCGAGCTTCGGTTTATTTCCTTCAATCTTCAGAACGCCGTATCCCATCACGATTGTTCCGGGGTCGATACCCAATATGACACGGTCTTTCGTCATGACTCCAGGTCTATTTCCTCCAATAAGGTACTGAAGCCCACCAGCTTTGTTCCGAAACGGTTCACTAGCTCCTGTTGCAGGTCACGGCCTTCGGACTGCATCCAATACTCCAGCGTTTCCGGATTCTTTACATGGAACTGAACCGAATAGCTGGTTGCATCCTCCGTCTCGTCCTGTAAAATACGACGCAGATAAGGTGTCCGCAGAAACCCGCTAGCTGCCGCACGGGGTATATAACTCTTTTTCAGATACTCAATACACTCGGCAAGGATATCATTCTCTATATTAAATGTTGTATTATAAACGATCATATTCTTTTTCTCTAAATTTCTTACACAAAGATAGTGCTAATATCAGGAAAAACTCTATATTTGCACTCGAAAATAAAACAACGGGGCATTAGCTCATCTGGCTAGAGCGTTAGACTGGCAGTCTAAAGGTGATCGGTTCGAGTCCGATATGCTCCACACAAAGGCAAAGAGGTTCACTTTAGAAGTGGGTCTCTTTTTTTATTTAAAATAATTCGACCATCTCCCCTTTTTTACGTATCATATTATAAACGGACAAGAAGTATGATGAATGAAGAAGAAATACAAGTACTAATAGATAAAAGCAAAAAGCAGGACATGACCGCTTTTGCCCTATTAGTCACAGAATACCGGCAACTTGTATTCCGACTGGCATTTCGCTTACTCTGTAATGAAGAAGAGGCTAGAGATATGGTACAGGAAACATTTATAAAAGTTTGGTTGAATCTTGACAAGTATAACCGGGAATACCGTTTCTCAACCTGGCTCTATAAAATTACCGGAAACATTTGTTACGACCGCCTGCGCTTTCTGCAACATACCCCTTCGGGAAGTATGCAAGGGCCATCCGTCGACAATCTCTCCTTATCTTCTGATGAGAACATAGAACAAAGTCTTATAAACAAAGACTTAAAGAACCTGATACTTCGGTTCACCGAGGAACTCACTCCGAAACAAAAACTGGTGTTTACCCTAAGGGAAGTCGAGGGCCTTGAAGTATCCGAAGTAGAAGCTATCACCGGTATGTCTGCCGAAAAGATCAAAAGCAATCTTTACCAGGCACGCAAACAGATACGAATGAAAATAAATCAGATGGAGAACAACCTATGAAAAGAGAAGATCAAACATACGAAAAATGGCTGGACAAACTAAAAAATACCGAACCAGTCTTGAATGCTCCGGAAGAGCTGACAAATGATATTTTGAACAAAATAAAGACCTTACCTTCTGGAACGTCCCTTTTGAAAGAAGCAAAAGGAAAAAGTAAAACAAACAGGATATTACTATCGGTCAGCAAAATATCCGGTATTGCAGCAGCTCTCCTGCTTTGTTTTCTGATAAGCGAAACCATTTTCTTTTCACAAGACAAACAGTATCCGGAGCAATCTTATGCGAATAATGCTATCTGGCAAGGAAAAGCCTACTCCCTACCCGATAGTTGGAACCCAGAAAGTAGCTTACTCGAAAAAAGCCGCTATCTATCCGAACAATGGAAGGAATATATAGAAAAACTATCAAAAAGAAAAGCCTCCTTCCTGTCCAAGAGAATTTCTGTAGAAACCATCATTCACTAAAACGAACAAAAGATGAAAACTAAAGGATATATATCAATCATTTCAGGACTGCTTCTTATGGCCTCCTGTTCTTCCAACCACCGGATGGTGACCCATATTTATCCGGACGGACAAATTGACCGTGAAGTATATGCACACGGAGATTCCGCTTTTATGGCGGGCGATGGCTCACACTCTCCTTTCCTGTTCTCCATCCAGGACTGGCAACAGATTCCTTTGAATCCCAGCATCCCTTTTGTCATCTTAGGAAAGAAAAGCGACTCATTCGGTAAAGAGGAGCAATTGAATGTAAAAGTCAAACGCACATGGAATATATGGGATACCCCTCTCCGGCTCACTCCTGAAAAGAAATGGATGGAACCGTTAGCCGTTCCGCAGGAAAAGCTGGAAAAACATTTCAGATGGTTTTATACCTATTATACATTCACATGCAACTACCGTCAAATTGAAGAAAGAGGCCCCATCCCCCTTGAACATTACCTGAGTAAACAAGAACAAGAACTGCTCTTTCAAGGTGACCTGACTCAAGTCAGGGGAATGAACGGACTTGAGCTAAACGATAAGCTGAATGACTTGACAGATCGTTTCGTGAAATGGTATAATGAGAGTTTGTTTGAAATCCGCCTTGAAACTATTGAGGAATGGGAAGCTAAGTCCGGTAATAAAACCTTTATCTCAAAGCTGAAGGCAGACAAAGATGCCATCAAAAAATCGGCCATGAGTAAAGGAGAAGATACAGACCTTGACTCGATAGATATGTATCGGCTACTCGACACTTTCTACCAGACGGACCATTTCACCACTGCATATCAGCAGAAAGACAAAGATCAGATAAACCGGTTATTTGAAGAGAAATGCCGTCCGATAGAATTATTCAACCACCAGATAAAATACGAACTCAATATGCCAGGCCAGTTGATAACAACCAATACTACCCTGCATGAAGGAGAAACTCCTTATTGGAAGATAGACGCCTACCGGCTGTTACCTGGTGATTATACTTTGGAAGCCCAATCGCGTGTACCTAATATCTGGGCTTTTATTGTCACGGGGCTACTTGGGATACTGGCTGTCTGTGGAATGATATATGGCAGAAAACAAAAAGAAAGGTGATCTTTATTGTTATTAAATACATTTATGAATAAAGATTTTATGTAAGTTTGCAGACAGAAAAAGGACAGATATCAGGATTAATCTAATTGAGTATTTTGGAAAAACAAATGCAAGATAATGAGCCACAGCTTATCCTGTCATTGAAAAACGGCTCTTACAAAGCTTTTGAGAGGATATATCAGATGTACGCAAAACGTTTATTTGCGTATAGCCTGCAATTCACAAAATCTCAGGAAGAATCAGAAGAAATTGTACAGGATGTATTTATGAGACTCTGGACAAACCGGGCGAAAATACGGCAGGAAGATACACTACGTTCTCTTCTTTTCATTATGACAAAACATTATCTCATCAATGCATTCCGTACTAAAATCAATCAACCGGAATATGAAGAGTATATTCAGTACGTAAATGAGCACTCGGTAGATGATGCCTCATACCAGCTAGAATATCAGGAATTTGTAACAAAATTCCGTGCCATATTGAAAACATTGCCTGAAACACAACAAAGAGTAATTACCTTGTCTAAAATAGAACAGTTCTCAAATAAAGAAATAGCAGACAAACTATCACTGAGTGAACAAACGGTAAAAAACCAGCTTTCCCTCGGACTTAAAACCCTTAAAGAGAAATTGGGAAGCCTTGGAATATACCTTATGTTATTATTTATTAATTAAATTGGTTTAACTAGTACAAATCAGATAATTGTTTGTCTTAACATACAGATAGAATGAATAACTTGATAAAGAAATATAGAATAAATAAATTGAGTCCTGAAGATCTGTCGGAACTTAAAAAAAGTACCAATGCGATGGATAATCAGGACCTGGAGAGACTGATCCTTGACGACTGGCTACATGAGGAGATCGATACTTCTTCTGTGGATGACAAACTGTTGCAGAAAATAAAAGGTAAAATCGATCGGGAAGTTACCCCCCAAAGTAATCGTTTTTCCCTGATTCTTCGCTGGACACAATTGGCAGCAGCTGTCTTATTACCAGTCTTTGTAATACTAAGTTTCTACTTGTATCATGAAAATACGACTTTATTATCTAATGAGATTGTAGTGGAAACGGGACAGGGTGAACGTGCCAGTGTTACACTGCCGGACGGAAGTATAGCTTCCCTCAATTCAGAATCCAGACTCGTCTATCTTCCTAAAGATTACAATAAAAAAGAACGAAATATTCACTTTGGAGGAGAAGGTTATTTTCAAGTCAAGCATAATATGGATATACCTTTCTTTATTAATGCACAAGGACTTCAGGTAAAAGTGCTGGGTACTAAATTCAACCTGTTGGTAAGAAAAACAGACCGGACAGCCGAATTGGCTTTGGAAGAAGGGCGTGTTTCATTGCTGTCTACCCATACAAACAAACAGGTCATTTTAAATAAGAACCAAAAGGCGATTCTGGATTATGCCACCGGAAATATAACAGTCGTATATGACGAACATATAAAGGACATATCAGCCTGGAGGCGTGGCGACATGGTATTCCGCAACACACCCCTGTCGCAGGTTATTCGTACTATTGAAGTAAATTATAATGTACGTATAAAAATAGAAAGCGAAGACTATCTCAACGATCCCTTCACCAGCACTCTGCCTGTCACCAATCTGAATGAAGTACTTGAAGTGCTTGAACGCTCATATCACTTAAGAGCTGTTATCAACGGTAAAGAAATCTATCTGAAATAAAATCTGAAATCATTTAAGTCAATATCGAACCGCTTTCTAAAAGGAAGCGGTTTTTTTAATACCCGGACATTCATTATATGTTCTTTAGCATATATTTTCTTCGGTACTAAATGAAACAGACCTTGTCATTACTATTGATAACGATTCTTTAGGAACCATTAAGTTTAATTCTAAAAACTATTAAAATGAACAAACATTTAAGATTAAGGATGTTAACCTTGTTTTCGTTACTATTCTTTTTTTCTGTTTCTCTCTTTGCACAAGAAAAGCTAGTAACGATACATTTGGAAAATGTTTCTCTAAGAGAAATATTCTCTGCTATTGAAAAGCAAACTACTTATCGCTTTTCTTATCGAAACGTGGTGATAGATGCAACAAAAGACATCACCATTTCCCAAACAAAAGTTCCTGTATCTTCCGTACTCAACGAAGCATTAGCAGGAAAAAACCTGGAGTACAATATTGTTTCTTCCAAATCCATTGTTATTTCCGACAGACCTAAGAAAACAGCCTCCGACCAGAAAGAAATTTCCGGTATTATTAAAGATAGCAACGGAGAACCGGTTACCGGCGCTACGATCATAGAAAAAGGAACGAGCAATGGAGCCATATCCGATATGGATGGGCACTTCTCTCTCAACATTGCAGAGAACGGAATACTACAGATTTCCTATGTTGGTTATGTAGAGCAAACAATCCCTACTAACAACCAAACCATCTTTAACATCATCCTGAAAGAAGATTCCCGATTGCTGGACGAAGTCGTTGTAGTCGGATATGGTAGCATGAAAAAGAAAGATTTAACCGGAGCTATCACCCACGTGGATGCACAAAAACTAGTCAATGAAAGGCCTACTACAGTACAGGATATTCTCCGAGGCACCGCCCCAGGCTTAATCGTAGAGCCTTCATCCAGTGACGCTAAAGAAGGTCCCGGCTTTCTTATCCGAGGGAAACGTTCTCTAAAAGGAGGAACTTCACCGCTAATTGTCTTAAACGGAGTGCCATTCAACGGAGACCTTTCAGAAATCAATCCTATGGATATTGAATCAGTCGATGTCTTAAAGGATGCTTCATCAGCCGCTATTTACGGAGCGAAATCGGCCAACGGGGTTGTTATCATAACAACCAAGAAAGGTAGAGGAGAAAAACCTACTGTACAGTTTGACGGAAGTGTTGGATTTGCGACAATGGGAGTTAGCCGTAAATATTACGAACCCGATGAATATCTGCAATATCGGTCGGATTATGCAACCAGCAGTAACGGATTCGAGAATAAAGGATACTACAGCAAACCGACAGCAGAAAATCTGAAGAAATATAACTTAACCGAAGAACAATGGCGTAACCATGATGCTATTGGTCAGGGTTCTACAAATATGGAAGATGTATGGTTGCAACGTATTGGCTTAGGGGATGTTGAACGTCGTAATTATTTTGCCAATACTCCATATGACTGGTATGACGCAACCTGGCAGACAGGATTACGACAAAACTACAATGTCAGTCTTTCCGGACAAACATCTCGCGTAAACTATTACTGGTCATTAGGCTACCAGGATAACGAAGGTAATCAGGTAGGAGACCGGTTCAAAAACTATAGAACAAACTTACGTATAGATGCTAAAGCGACCGACTTTCTGGAAGTAGGAGCAAATCTGATTTTACAGAGTCGCGATGAGGGATACCAAAAAGTAGACTGGGAAGAAATGTGTAAAAACTCTCCTTATTCTACCCCTTATTATGAAGATGGCTCCCTGAATCCCTGGCCTATGGGAGAAGGCCACCAGGCACCTGGCACAAATAGTTTCTATAACTTATCCATGTCATCCAAAAGTGCAGGAACACAGACTGTCAATAGTAATTTCTTTGCAAAACTTACTTTGCCGTTCAATATCACTTATCAATTTACTTTTGCCCCCCGCTATAGCTGGGCACAAGACAGAAACTGGAGTAGTTCTGAAAGTGTTTTCGATACTACACACGGCTCTGCTACCAGAGCTAGTTCACGTTCTATTGTTTGGACATTAGATAACATAATAAAATGGAACTATACATTTGCTCAAAAGCATTTAGTCGATGTAACATTGTTACAAAGTGCAGAGCAAAGTCAGTACTGGAGCGAATCTATGACCGGAAAACAATTCTCTCCCACCGATATATTGGAATGGCATAATATGCAAAGCGCAAATGAAAAGACATTCAGTTCAAACGATGAAAAATACACAGGAGATGCCCTGATGGCACGTTTGTTCTACTCTTATGATAATCGTTATATGCTTACCGCTTCCGTACGCCGGGATGGATTTTCAGCCTTCGGACGTTCCAATCCACGTGCAACTTTCCCTTCATTAGCTCTGGCCTGGAATTTTTCTAATGAAAGCTTTTTTAATTGGGATCCTATGAGCAATGGTAAACTTCGTATTTCCTGGGGTAAAAACGGTAACCGCGATATTGGTATTTATCAGGCATTATCCCAGCTGACAACCGGTAGCGGTATCAGTAAATACTCATATGCCACTTCTGCCGGAACATTATATGAACTTTCAACTCTACAAATTGAGCGTATGGCCAATAATGATTTAAAATGGGAAAGTACAGCATCATGGAACGTCGGACTCGATTTCGGGTTCCTCAATAACCGTATCAACGGAAGTCTGGAATGGTATTATATGCCGACGACAGACTTATTGATGGACCGTACACTCCCCAATATCAGCGGTTATAGCTCTGTCGTAACAAATTTAGGAAAGGTCGTAAACAGTGGTTTTGAAATATCATTACATTCAGTGAATATTGATAATGAAAATTTCAGTTGGAACACTGCTTTTAATTTATCTCACAATAAAAACCGCATTAAACATTTATATTATACTTATGAAGACGTCTTAGATCAAAATGGAAATATAGTCGGTTCAAAAGAAGTTGATGATATAAACAAAAGCTGGTTTATCGACAAGCCCATGGGGACTATCTGGGATATTGAAATGATAGGAATCTGGCAGGAAAATGAAGCGGAAGAAGCCGCCAAATATGGACAAAAACCAGGCGATGCCAAGGCACGGGATGTAAATAATGACTACCGGATATCTCAGGATGATAATGTATTTTTAGGACAAACAGATCCGAAAGTCAGATTATCTCTCAGAAATGATTTCGTCTTGTTTAAAGACTTCGACATATCTTTCAACCTGTACTCTTATCTGGGACACAAAGCTGCAACAACGGATTATTTAAACTATTTTGATTTTAAAGGAGATTATTTGAATGCTCCGGTACGGAATTATTGGACCCCTGAAAATCAGTCCAACTCTTACGCACGTCTGAAATCTACACTTCCTTCAAATGTCTCCCCTAAAAAAATAATCAGCAGAGACTTCATCCGTCTGGAAAATATATCTGTCGGATATAGAGTTCCGAAAAAAATAACAACTTTATTACGCACCCAGGATATCAGGGTATATGCAACGATCCGTAACGTAGCGATATGGGCATTCTCGAAAGAATGGTCAAAAGCCAATTATTGGGATGTTGAAACAACAGGCTCTATGCCCCGGACATATACATTAGGTGCAAGTATAACATTTTAATCCATTTTATTATGAAAAATAATCTATTCAAATCAGTTTCTCTTACGCTCGTTTTATCGACATTAGCTTCTTGTTCCGAAAGTTGGCTGGATCCGGAACCTCTGTCTTTTTATGAGCCTAATATTACATTTTCAACAGTCGAAGGTCTTGAAGGTGCATTAACCCGTTGCAGAAGTGATATGCTTTATTATTTTCTGGGTTCCAATGGAACTGCCGTATCAACCGAATTAATTTTCTCTGATGTAGCAGTATCTGCAATCTCAGATTTAAGTGGTTCACAAAATTTTACTTCAGATATTACTCCAACATCTAACAATCTTTTTATTGGAACCAACCTGTCCAATGCATTTTGGACTAGTGGAGTATCCGGAAGCAGTTTTGCCAATGCAGTCATATCACGTCTTCCCGAACTGGATTGGGACGAGACTACTAAAAACCAGATGCTTTCCAGAGCTTATTTTCACCGTGCATGGCGTTACTATCATCTTACTTTCCAGTTTGGAGACATTCCTCTGGTAACGAAAGAAATAACCACTCCCAAACTGGATTTCCGTTCAGTAAAGATGGAAGTGATTATTGAGAAAATGATCAAAGATTTGGAATTTGCGGTAGAAAACATCCCGGAAAGGGACGATTGGGGAAAAGAGAACAAAGGAACCTGTCTGATGTTGCTCACTAAGTATTACCTGGCCGCAGGCGAATTTGAAAAAGCCCTTAATGCCGCAAACACACTGATAAATAATTGTGGTTATGAATTGATGGAAGAACCTTTTGGTACATTTGAAAATCCTTATCCAGACGTTCGTCCGATGACACGGAATGTCTTATGGGATTTGCACAGACCTGTCAATAAATCTATTTCGGCCAATAAAGAAAGTATTATGACCATCATCAGCCGTTATGAGAATCAGGACAGTAGGGTTCCCACAATGTTTTTATACAACTTCACCCCATTCTGGAGTATGACAGATGTTAACAGGGGTATTTTAACTCCAAGTAAGCAAAATATCGGAATAGGCCGACAAGCCGGCACAGCCGAGTTTATGGCACAATATCCTGATTATATAGACCAAAGAGCAGTATGCGGACGAGGTGAATGTTTCATAAGACCAACTTACTTTGCTGAAAAAAGTATGTGGACAGACGAGAATGACCTTCGACATGACAGGAAAACAGGAAACTGGATGGCTATGGAGGATTTGAAGTATAACAACGTAAATCTGTTGGGTACTGATGATGAAAAATATTATTTGAAACCTCTTCAGAAATATGCAGATGACGGAACATTATTGTGTAAAGACACTATACGCTGCTGGTACGGTTATCCTTATTACAAATTATGGGTAGATGATGTTGACCGGGATGTTGCCAATGGATATAAAGGTGTCGATTATCAGGGAGGCCCCGGCGATATGTACCTATACAGGTTAGCCGAAGCATACTTATTGAGAGCCGAAGCATACTATTGGCTGAACGATTATGCAAAAGCAGCAGAAGATGTGAACAGGATCAGAAAACGTGCTCATTGTACTACATTCTTTAGTGCAGCCGATATGAACGGCCTGGATGGTCTGGATGTCATCATGGACGAAAGAGCCCGCGAATTGATGTATGAAGAATTCCGCCATGTGGAACTGGTACGTGTTTCATATATTAAGGCAAATAAAGAAGGAACATACCAGTCTCCCAAAAGCCTGGCTGACGAAAGCAGTAACAGTTACTGGTGGCACCGTATCGTAAAATATAATAATTACTATAACAAAGGTGTTACCACATTGCACGGCGATGAATACAAAATTGCAAAACACAATATATTCTGGCCTATTACGCAAGGAAATATTGATCCTAATTTATATGGTCGCATAAACCAGAATTACGGATACGCCGGTTATGAGAAAAATGAACCGCCTATCAGCTCTCTTGAAGAATTAGAAGCATCCGGTCAGTAAAACTCATCGTATGAAATATAGTGCTCACTACAACTCAGTGGGCACTATTTGATAATAATCAATCTTACTCCCGAATCAAAAGGAAATACATCCATGAATATATTAAAGAAAAACACGTTCCTGGTTACAACATGCAGCTTATTGATTTCTTCGATGGCAGTAGCTCAGGACAAAGGAGAAAAAGACATTCAGCCTGAATGGTTAAAAAAATACAGTGACAAGGAAATTTATAACATGTTAGAAAATCCGCCCATGTTCTATGCCCCTCATACCTTTTGGTTTTGGGACGATGTGATCAGAGACGAACAAACGGCAGCCTCAATGGCCAAAGAGATGGCTAAACAAAAATTAAATCCCGGATATGCACATCCCCGCTCCGGATTTGATAACGCGGTAACAGCGCTTCCTGTCGAACAATACCTTGCCGAACCCTGGTTCAATAGCTTTAGTAACGCACTGCAAAACGCAAAGGATAACGGATTAACACTCGGATACTGTGATGATTATAACTGGCCAAGCGGCCAAGTAGCAGGTAAGGTTCTGCAAAAACACCCGGAACTGGAAGCAACTTATCTTGCTCCAAAACGTTACTATGTAAAAGGGAAAACAGAGGTAAAATACGACTCGATAAACTTCGCTGTTGCCGGAAAAATGGTTAACGACCAACTCGACGCCTCATCACTACGGATTATCGGTGAAGGAAGTAATATCAAATGGACAGCTCCTTCGGGGGACTGGATGATCTACACATACACAATAAAAAAACATCCGGGGATTGATGGCGGAAAGGTAAATTATCTAGACCCGAAATTAATGGAAGTATTTATTCCTTTAGTCCATGAACAATACGACAAACATTTCAAAAAGGACATGGGGCATAGCATTCCAGGAGTCTTCGTTGATAATGAAGGCGATTACGGATGGAAAATGGCCTGGTCCGAACATTTGGCAATCCAGTATCGGAAGAAAAAGAAACGTGATATAAGAACATGGTTGCCTTTATTAACCGAAAAAGACAAAGACGGCTTGTTTGTAGTGGCCCGATGTGACTGGTTCGACGTCGTATCGGATGTATATAATGAATGTTATTTCGAACCATTGGTTAAATGGCTGAAAGAACGTAATATGTATTATATTTCCAATTTGTGGGAAGAGTCATTACAACTCCAGACAATCGCTGTCGGTGATTTAATGAAAACAACACGCTGTGTAACAATGCCCGGTAACGACTGCCTGGAAATGAAATCTCAGGATGTACATGATTTCAAAGAAATACAATCCGTTGCAGAATTTGAAGACCGCCCTTTCATGAGCGAAATCATGGGAGTGGCCGGATGGATACAATCTCCGGAAATGATGAAAATGACAATAAATTCCGTTACTTCATTCGGGGTTAATCATGTTGTTCCTCATGGTATTTACATGAACAGGCAATTGGAAACAGTACCTTTTCCCAGTGACTGGTTCACTGAAAATCCCTATTGGAACTATTTACACCAATGGACTGATTTTGCCAGACGTGCCGCCTTCATTACCCGGCAAAGCAGTCTGGTGGCAGATGTTTTGCTAGTCCACCCTGTTGAAACCGCCTGGTCTTTTTCAGAAAACTATTTTTCGGAAGAAAAAGGTGTACAGAATGCACCGTGGGATCCTCGTGTAGTTGAAACGGATCAGGTCTATTCGGATGCCATGAGAAAGATGAATCAGGAAAATATTGACTTCTTGATAGCCGACAAACATTACTTATCGAAAAGTACAATACAAAAATCCGGTAAAAGTACAACAATAACGATCAATAATCATGATTTTAAAGCAATCGTACTTCCGGTGACTTATATTATTCCTCAGTCATCATTCAAAAAAATCGTTGAATTCGCCAAACAGGGAGGGGTAGTTGTTTTATTGGGTGAATTACCTCAGAGTTCTCCCGAAAAAGGATTAAACGATAAAACAATTATAGCCTTGGCAAAAACATTAAAACAGTTTCCGAACGTTATCAATTTAGCATCCGATAAAGACAAAATGGAAGCTATGATCACGGTCTTAAACGAAAAGATGGCACCTCTGATACGTCTTGAAAACTCCGGTAGATTATATACGGCTCAAAGAAAGGCCGGTAATACCAATTTATACTGGTTTGCAAACAATACCGATACATTAAAACATTTCACCGCATGGCTCAGAGATGGAAAAGGCGTTGCTGAAATATGGGATTGTGAGACAGGTCAGAAAAAGATTATTCCATCGACAACAGAGAACGGATATCAGAAAGTATCCCTGACATTGAATCCGTTTGAAGCTTATTGGCTGGCCTTTAATCCGGATAAAACAAATTCAACAGAAGTGAAACCGGATATCACCACCAAAGAAAGAATAATCGATACCACATGGGAAATTAGCTATCCTAATGAAAACACTATTTATAAAACAACGGCAAAAGTATTATATTCAGATAGCCGGTTGAAAGAAAATGAGTTTTTACGATTAGGATATGATGACTCGAACTGGAAATATTATTCCCGCCAAGACGAAAATAATATTAAAAGCATTTATGGCTATTGGAGAATGAATATTCCGGTAGGTGCAAAATCAGTTGTAGTTCCATCCTATATGTTGGGTAAAGAAATCTGGCTGAATGATAAAAAGATAAAGATAACGGATTCTTTAATCAGCCTGGCTCCGGAATCAAAATTACTATCGTTTGTTATAAACCGGAAGGAAGAAAAAATAACTGTTGCTCCTTTTAAATTTACAGTTGGTACGAAAGAGAATCAAAAACTGGCTTCCTGGTACACTTATGGACTTCAGCAATATTCCGGATTTTTAGAATATGAAACTTCAATTACGATAGACGATACGTCTTCAAATGTTTTTATTGATTTAGGCGAAGTAAAATATATGGCTGAAGTTTTTGTCAATGATCAACCTGCAGGCGCCCGTTTATGGCCTCCTTTCAAATTTAATATTTCCAACACATTAAAACAGGGAGAGAATAAAATCAGGATAAAAATAGGAAACCTGATAGCCAATAAAATGTGGATGAAAGAGGATATGGGAAAACTCCGTACCTGGGGATGGAGAGGAATACCGGATTTAAACCAATGCAATGCAGGACTATTCGGACCTGTCAAATTGATTTATACAAAAAGTTATTAATTAAAATATAGGAAAAGATATAAAAACAAAAGAACTACGGTATCACAACAACACCTTAGTTCTTTTGTTTTATTTAAATTAATCCAGGAACAGTGCCGAACAAGCAGCATTTGCCCCCCGCACCTGACAAATACGGACACGTACCGGTTGATTGACTTCAAATCTCACATAACGCCCCATTTCGTAATTGCGGACCATATGGACCGGAGATAAAATACGTTTATTCTGTAAATCAAACAGTTCGATCGCGCTCCGCCGTCCGTTATAATCCCAATCCACAAAATAAAGAGATATTTTATACGGTTTATCGTGCCGGTAATCCACATCTATTGTTATCGTCTGACGGCAAACCTGCGGATCAAAGGTCGTTATAGCTCCTAAACTACGGCTTTCATCATTTTCAATATTGGAGACCAATGCCCGTTTGTCAGAAGCGGTATTCATATAGTTAGAGTTTTCTTCTCGCTGGCAAATGATACTTTGACATTGCTTCGGCAGCTTAGTCCGGTGTGCACCTTCCCCGTCGTAATTGAACAAAATATATCCTTTCGAACCATATACTCCTTTCCAGTTACCCTGAGTCAAAGTATCTTCCTTTACCAACGAAGCCGGATAACAGTACTTGAGATCTTCTTCAACCACCGGGCTTTCAGCAGGACGGTCATAAGAAAAGCTGAATGTATGCGATCCTTCATTCAAAACAGGCAAATAAACGTGAGTGGCGTTCTTCTTTTCCGGCAGTATCGTTTGTCCGTCCATTTTGATTTCTATATTTGCAGCTCCCATAAGAGGTATAGCCAAGCGCCCTGTTGTTCCGGCAGGAACAGACAAAGAACCTTTTCCTTCCTTTACATCCATATAAACCTTTATTTTCCCATGAGGAGTAGGAACAGCCCCGTCAATACGGGTCAATCCGGTAGTCAGATGGGGACAAACGGTAAAAGTTTTAAATCCCGGAACCTCCGGTTTTACACCTAAAACCTCTTCACTCAACCATTTCGCTACACCGGCACTCCAGGGATGAGTAAAACTGGTATATCCGCACTGATTATTGACCGGAGCATCATTATCCGCCAGTTTACAGAGATTCCACGAAGGACGGAATACTTCAAAAAATGTTGTCGCTCCATAACGTAACTGTCCTCCCCAGCAATCATCGATCGTATTCATCGCTTCTCCATAACGCCCCAAACGAGCCAGTGCATTAATTACAAAATACTGGTTGAAAGGAGAATAGGAAACACGCTGCAAGCGATCGCCAAAAACATTATTCCATAAAGAAGCGACCTCCTCAGGAGAAACGACACCGGCATTCACAGCATCAGAAGCGGCAAATATATCCAATCCTTCCTGCCAGTCTGGACTACACTGCAATTGCTGTTGCTTTTCATCGGCATACGTTTCATATTTCCGGGACAGATCCTGCCGGCCACAATCAGTCATCGCCTTTGCAAACCTCTTCCAGGTCTGAATAGATAACATTTTATATGCCGTATGTGTCTCTTTACAGTTCGGATTCTCAAAACCAGCCCCTAACCGTTCGTCCCATCCGTAAAAAGAGACCGAAGGACTTTGTTCATAATGCTGATAAGCGATATCCAGTTTATTGCAGGCATTATTACATAAAGAATCCAAAAGAGACTGATCTCCGGTATACTGGTAATAATCCAGTAAGCTCTGTACCCAATAAAGAGAATAACTCAGGATACCATTAAACTGTTCCGCCGTATAAAGAATGTTCTTACGGACAAAATCATAATTACCAAAAGCGACAAGAGCGGCAGCCTGTGAAGTGTGTGCATCACCGGTCCACGAATGACGGTCACTCCGTTCCATCAGAATGGCACCGAAATAATCTTTCAGCAAATTGAGCCGGACAGTATAGGCGGCAGTGTACCAGATACGGTTCAACTGTTCGTCGTTACTGTTGAAACTACCTTCATAATTAGTCGGTTTCGTCTGGCAGACCAACCGGACATTCCGTATCCTGAATTTCCTAGACACGTCTTTCAAATGTATCCAGGCAAAACGTACACCTTCATACAATTGTTTATTCAACTCTAAACGATACGTTTTACCATATTGCTCAGGCACAGCCGTCTTTACCGGATGCTCGGAACCCAGATTGAAAACAGCCGGTTCATTGAACTCGCTGATACTGCATTCGACAGTAGCCGGCATATCATCACATTCAAACTCCAGCCAACCGGCATTGACCTGACCGAAATCAAACATGATATTACATGCCCCGGTAATTGTTAAGTCTGAATTACCTTTTACCGTCATATTCATCGGTTCATCACATGTAACAGAAACCGGTTTCCGTGTATACACCTCCAGATCATCGTCGGCATCCGGACTTTTCCACCGGTAATTGACCAATGGGTCCGGCGAGCAAGTGATCTTCTCTCCTGTCGGAACACCCTTCAAAGGAGGATACGGCGACTTCTTCAAGTCTTTTCCTCCCGGACTAGCGGCCAGTACGAACAACGGTGTCAGTAATAATATTTTCGTAAACAGAATCAAGTTTTTAGACATAACTACAATTTTAACTTATAAATAACTATTTAACGCAATCCGAAGATAGTACAATCATAACAAATATGGATCTCTTGCCATTGTAATATGATTTATATATATTTGTACAAAGTTCATTGCATCTGAATATGAAAAACAAAAATCTTTTCAAATACCTCGTCAGTAGCGAAAGAGATTTACTCTGGGGATTGATCGTTGACAATGTAGGTCAGGCAGAAATCGGCAAAGACTATAAAATCTATCCGCCCAAAGTAGGACATCCCACAGATTATTACTTTACCCCCCAAAACGGACGTATACTCGATAATTACCAGCTCATTTATATTTCTAAAGGGAAAGGGACTTACTTCACTTCTCCCGATGAAAGTATTCCGATAACAGCCGGAGATATGCTGATAATCCCCCCCTATACATGGCATAGCTACTATCCGGACAAAAAAACCGGATGGCAGGAATACTGGATAGGCATGCGTGGTCCTCATCTGGATGCAAGGTTCAAAAACGGCTTCTTCGGAACAAACCGGTTAGTTTATAAAGTCGGGTTACGCGAAGATATCATCCAGTTATTCAACCAGGCTATAGATTTCGCTTTCTCCGAGCAAGTCACCTACCAGCAAACACTAGCCGGGATTGGCAACCTCATCCTGGGAATGGCTATCTATTATGACTGCAACCAACATTTCACAAATGATGTCGTTATCCAGCAAATCAACCAGGCCCGTATAATCATGAGGGAAAATTTCCTTACAGGAATATCCCCTAAAGATGTCGCTCAACAGATCAATATGGGATACTCCTGGTTCCGGAAACTATTCAAAGAATATACGAATGTCTCGCCGGCTCGTTTTATATTAGAATTAAAACTACAGAAAGCCAAAAGCCTCCTGCTCAATTCTTCCCTGAGTGTCAAAGAGATATCCTATATGGTCGGCTATGAAGATGCAACTTATTTTACCGCACTTTTCAAAAAATATACCGGATTCACTCCTTTAGCTTACAGGGAACAGCTTTCTTCAAACCAACTACAGCATGTTTCCGATTCAGAAAATGACGGGAAGACAGCTCTTTAAACACCGTATCAGACCTTATAACAAAACTTATTCTTACTTGTATGTTTTCACCGTATCTATCATTGCCAGAATATTTTCCACCGGCGTTCCGGCCTGTGCATTATGACATGAACAACAGATATAACCACCGTCTTTGCCTAACGTTTCAAGGCATTTCCGGGTTTCATCGACCACTTCACCGACTGTCCCCATCGGTAAGATACGTTGGTTCTCGACTCCCCCGTGAAAAATAAGATCTTTCCCGTATTGCTGTTTCAGATTAGCCCTGTCCATACCCGGACAAACATGCTGTATCGGATTCAGGATATCGATGCCGCACTCGATCAATCCCGGTACCAAAGGAAGGACTGCACCATCCGTATGATACAATACCTTCTTTCCATAACTATGGATAAGGTCGCACCAGTTCTTCAGCCTGTGCTTAAAATGCGTTTCCCACGAATCCAGGGAAATCAGCATACTATCCTGCATTCCCATATCATCACTGATAAATACAATATCGAGCTCGTCGTTCAATTCAGTCAGCATCCGTTCCAACATGACGGTTTGAATGGCGTCGATACGCTCTACCGTCGCATCCAGGAAGTCCGGATTTGCCAACGTATCCATCAGGGCATTTTCCAATCCGCGCATCTGGCAATAAATCTCAAAATGAGATATCCAGGGACCTATCGTTGCGAAATTCCAGGAACGTGCTTCTTTTGCCAATGCCTTCGCTCCTGCATAATCAAATTTATCCGGGTCAGGCCAGGAGTGATAACCAGCCAGCTGGGAGGGATCCATATAATCGGCAATCGGCGGATCGATATATTCCTGGTAAGTTGCCAGGCCAGCCTTTACCATCCGGGTAGGAACACCCCACATCGTTATCTCCCCGCTATCGTTCGGATCGAAGAAACGTCCTCCGTAACCGGGAAATATCCAGACGATTTTATCTATTCCCAACTTATTATAAACAGCCATTTCATCTTGCAATGAAGTATATTTCCGGAGTGAATCGAGTACTTCGGGTGTACACCAGAGGTCGACGGGCGGACGATCGACCGGCTGACGGTTTATTGTTGCCCAAATACGTTCTTTGGGAGTCATATTATCCATATCTGTTAACAGTTTATTTATTGCTTGTTCAATGTTGATTATTCTTATTTTTTACTTTCCGGTAAATACAGGTGAGATTGTTGCAGATATCACAGGAATAACTACTTTTCCGCACATTCTTGCCGATGCCGATAATACCGCTTACCGATTTGATCGGAACCATCAGGCAACTGGCTGAAAGTGAGATCTCACATGTATGAGCCGGTACTAATGAGAAAAGCTGCTTCTGATCGTCGACAGGCCAGTTACAATAACCGGGACTGTACCGATTGGTTATTTTCATTCCTTCTAGCTGTACTTGCTTCTCCAGTTCAGACTGAATAAAATCCATAGACTTTTCAACAACGACACTTCCCATCGTATCCACGATATACCCTTTCAGATACTCACCTTCTTTATTGTACTTTCCGGAATAATCCGAAAATCCCTGTCCGGCCGTACAGATAAAAACGGCAATCTTTTCTGCTTCCTCCATCAGCCGGCAGATTTTACGGGATGTTTTTATAGTCTGTCCCGCTATCCGTATCTCTCCCGTTTCCGGGAACCGTTCTATGTCCTCAAAAACGGCATAGCCTCCCCGTATATCTGAAATTGCAGGAAGTTGCTCAAAAACCTCCGTTACCTCGCACACTACCGGATTATCCGGAGAACGGTCTTCTTCATGCAGCATTTCCAGCAGATCATCCGGAAGAATACCTGTTTCCCGGATTGTCGGACTATAATAACTAAATGCAGCCATCAAAACGTCATTTACATGCTACGATTAAAAGCTGATAAAGCATTATAATAGGCCCGGATATTTTCTTCCGGTACGCAAGGAGGCACATCACAACCGGTCGACAGTACAAAATTCGGGTACTCTGCCGTCTGTTCCAATAATAAGGTTACCTCTTTTTCGATCTCTTCCGGTGACATCATACGGAGTACTCCTACCGGATCGATATTCCCCATGACCAACGTATCCCCCGGACATTGTTTCAAAACTTCCGTCATCGATATGGCATTACCGAAATGATAGGCTTTCGCTCCGGTGGATATCATGGCGTCTGTACACTGACCGGTATTACCGCAGTTATGCAGGATTACCATGAACGAATCGTCCTGTACCTTGTCGATGATATTTTTTACATATACGGAAGAGAACTGTAAACAATCTTCGTTCGATAACAATCCGGCGGCCGGTTCGGCAATTATAACCCCGGAGCATCCCGTCCGCTTCAGTTCCATACAATAATCTTCTATAAAACGGGTACATTTATCGAGCAGCAGAGCTATAGCTTCCGGTTCCAGATAACAAGCAATCATAATCTCCGACATGCCATATAATCTTCCGGCCAGAGAGAAAGGACCGATAGCCCCGGCAAACACAGGTTTATCCGTGATCATCCCGACCGCCATTTTATTAGCCAGTATATACTCAGGTATCCTGCCGGATGACAAAGAAGGTATCTGCAATCCTTCTATACTTTCCGAATCGACCAGGCTTCCCAGAATATGCGGCATATCATTTTCAGGGAATGCGATGGAACTCCCAAACGCTTCCGCTTCTACTGTCAGGTCCATGATCACGGTAGCCGCCTTCGACGGATACTTCTTGCTCAGTTCATAGATTGCCTGTGCATGTTTCTCTCCGCTCTGAACAGCATCTTTCACGGTTGCCCCTATCATCTCGATGCCGGGATGGGTCATAATCGGCACGGTACAACGTTCGCGTACATTTATAATATCACTGATCCAATTATCTACATTCATACCATTCTTTTTTATGCAACCAGCTTATCCAATATCTCAACCAATGCCTGCGGTTCGTCCGTATAATAATCAGCGCCGATCTTTTGGGCGAACTCATTGTTCAACGGTGCACCTCCCACACAAGTGATGACTTCGGGAAATTCCGACTTGATCTGCTTGTTGATTTTTTCCATATTGGCCATCGTTGTCGTCAGCAAGGCTGACATTCCTACAAATGCACCCGGATTCACCTTTATGGCCTCGATAAACTTCTCGGCAGGAACATCCACGCCTAAATCTATTACCTCATATCCGTTTCCTTCGGCGATCATACTCACCAGGTTCTTCCCGATATCATGCAAATCGCCTTCCACCGTACCGATGATCAGCTTCCCTTTCCGTTTGACGGAACCATCCATAAAATACTTCTTCAGATGCGCCATCGCCCCACTCATGGCTTTGGCGCTCATCAAGACCTGGGGTACGAAGACTTTGTTTTCACGGAATTTCACTCCGATACGTCCCATACCGACAATCAGCCCTTTTGAGAGGACATCCGCAGGTGCAACACCCTCTTCCAAAGCCTGTAAAGTAAGTTCGTCGGCACCCAACTGCCCTTTCATGCTTGGCGGATAGGGAGATTTTTGATTTATTTTCCCGTTCTCCACACATAATGCGATTTGTTCTAAAATGTCGTTCATAGTTTTTGCTGTTAGCTTGTTCAATAATTATTTTATTTGCCGTATAATCTTACTCTCACTGTTCCTTTACAAGGATAAGTAAAGGAAGCCTTGCCATCTACCCCGACTTCTACAGGAGTCGTTTTTCCCTGAATGGCTAATTTATATTTTAAAGCCGGATTCAATCCTTCAATAATAAACCGGTAATTGTCCGCCGTATTCATCTCCCACGAAATATCATTTCCGGAACATTGTTTCAAGGTTACACCCACCGGTGAAGACGACTCACCGAAGACTTTCAACACTGTTTTTTCTTCATTGTGCGGATAGACAACCAAACCGCCTTCCCGGAAAGAGGCTCCGAAAGCATCACGGCTTTTAACAGAGAAACGATCTGTCTGCATCTCATAATCATCGACACTCAAACGGATGCGATAGTCGGTATCCCGCAACATATAATTAAATTCCGTTCCGTTAAGTATCTCAGACAGATTAGGTTCCAGCCCCATCCTGTTCCATTTCGGACGTATCCCGTAAATGTCGCGGTAAAGAGCCGTCACACTTGTACAGATACCCGCCAAAATATCGGAACCCTGCCCCTCCTGTGTCTTACGGCTATACCGCTGGGAAGAGAGACCGTCTTTTTTATATTGCGCCAGGATGTTACGGATATACTTTAAAGCGATGTGCTTGTCGTAACCGACATAAGCCCTGACTCCCAGATATCCCCAGGTCGGGAAGATATCCCCGTTCTCATAAGTTGGGAAAGGCCAGTTCCCTGCTGATACTTCCTCTCTTTTGAAAGAGTCGAAACAAAGCGGCCAGTGGAACAAATTCTCGGCAACCGTTCTTTTCTCAATTTGTTCAAGTACCTGGGCGATCCGTCTTTTATCATCACATAAACCGAAGGCAATCACAGCGAAGTTGACCGGAGTAACCAGGTTATCCCCATGTACGGAACCGTCTTTATCCCTCCAATAAACATATTGCTTTTTCTCCGGCGACCAGAAACCGCCCTCATGGATCGACTTATTAAAGTTATCTTTCAGCTTCTGTGCCACTGCCGTATAATAATCAGCCTTTGCCTTATCTCCCAAAACCCGTTCACAGCCGGCCCACAGATTAAGGGCTTCATACATCTGGGCATTTACAAACGCATTCTCGAAGCTGGCCCATACGATATCCAGCCAATCGCTTGCCTTCTCTTCTTTTATAGAGTTATTCATCATCTCAAAAATGCCGTTGCCATTCGAATCCCTTCTAATCAACCAGTCCAGCGCCTTCTCGCAACCTGCTTTATGAGATTTCAGCCACTCGATATCGCCACACAAGTCAAATTGTTCCGCTGTGTTAATCACATGGCCGGTCTGCGAATCTATCGTGTATCCCCATCTTGCTTCATAATATCCGGTTTTGTAATTGAATGTTCCCGGCATCTGGTCTTCATCCGCATTATGCCACCGGGAAAGGACACGTCCGTCGGCTGTTATCGCATAATCCCTCTCACTGTCTAAGGTTGCGGACATATTTTTTACATAATTGCCGTCATTCAAGGCCATTCCTATCTGGGCAAAGAAAGGCTCATGCAAACATTTCCAGTTGGTAGTCCATCCGTTTGCTCCTACAATCATATTATCCACCACCCCGTATCTGCCGGTCGTATTCATCAACTCACGAACCGCTTCCGCATCTATGCCGGGCAGGTTTCCTCTTGAATAGGCAACTGCATAATCGACATATTCCATTTCCAACGTCATGTTTACCTCGCCTTTCCGAACATTAAAAGGGGTAAACACATCTGCTCGCTGATGGACAAAGCGGTTCAGATTATACCGGGGTTCCAATTCTTCATCTGTCACAAAATGAGTACAGACAAACTCTTTCTTATCACTCTGCGAATATTTTGCCGCCAGCTGTCTCCCATCCGATTTTGCTTTGATACGCAAGGCATTTCCCGTATCCGGATTCCAGAAAGTAACGCCTCCGGTATGTACGCCGTATGTATCATTTACCTCTCTCAAATATTTACACCAGACCATTCCTCCGTTATCCAGGATTCCTCCCTTCCAGACGGCTAAGTCTGCAAAATTCCATTGAGGGAAAGCCATTTCTTCCAGCTTTGCCAGGTTACTGTATTTCCGGTTGATATTCCAGATGATTTTGTCACCATTCAGGTCAAAGCTCCATGATTCATTTACACTTATCGAATGATCTCCATAAATGATATTCTTTATAAGTATCTTACTTCCGGACTCTTCCACCTTAATTCCATCCTGACCGGAACAGGAGGTAAAAGAACCTCCTCTGGTTCTGAATCCAGTATAAACACCCGATTCGGATAATACATTTTTACCTTTTACTTTTAACTGCGTTATTTTACAACCATCCGAATAGTCGAGTTGAAGAACCAGCTTTTGACCGGGATCGGAGATAGTTATTTTTTTCAGTGCCGGATCATGAGGCCCATTATTATTCAGGGCATAAGAATCAATAGCAAACATAAACATCCCTAAAAAGATAAAGGTCACCAGTAGTCTCATATTCATGAATTATGTGAATTAAGTTAGTAATTAAAAACATTGGTATTAAATTTCAAGAACAAAGGTCTGTATATATTTTTCTTTGGAACATGAGGATTTGTTCTTTATACATGACAAAATGATACAATTATCGACATATTCTCTCAACAAAAGTTTTACAAAATAAATCCTTCATTCCTTCATCTATATGATAGATTATTGGTTATCTTCATGTTACTGATAACAAATAATGAACAAAATGAAGGAAACGCTTTTCAATCCCTGATTTTTAGCTAATAATTGATAGCTCCCAATACCATAAAAAGGTAAATATCTACCGGAAGATTATCTGTCAGCATATCTTATTCTAATACAGAGCCAGTGAACCCTTAGTCCTGATATGCTTTCTTCTTTCTTGTTTTTCAATTATCTGACACTTGTTTGCCATCTGTCGAACGCTTGTTCGATAATTGTGAGATAAGCGTTCGACATATGACAAACAACAACGCATATATAACCTACAGAATAGCAGGCTATTAGGATATACCTAATTATCTATTACCGGACTCCTACTTCTTTTCTACCTGTTAACAAAGCCATTTCCTTCATCTTGTTCATCATTTATTATCAGTAACATAAAGATAACCAACAAGATATCATATAGATGAAGGAATGAAGGATTTATTTTGATAAACTTTTATTGAGATGTTTAAGCGAATAAAGCATTTATACGATATATATAAAAAGAACCCCTGAAGCCTTTTTGTTCGACTCCAGGGGTTCAACTATCCACATCTCCTTTACCTATTTCACTTATTCTGTTAGCTTTTCTTTGCTAATTCCGATTCGATAGGATCGTTATATTGTTTCTGCAATTTGTGCAGTTCGTCCATCAACTGTTTGGTGATTTCTTCCGTACCGGGTTTATTATAAATGTTATTCATTTCCATCGGGTCGTTTTGCAGGTCGTAAAGTTCCCATACGTCGATGTCATTATAGAAATGCATTAATTTATAACCGTCTGTACGTACGCCATAATGACGTTTTACCATGTGTTCGGCCGGGAACTCATAATAATGGTAATACAAGGAAGTACGCCAGTCTTTCGGATGCTCGCCTTTCAGCAACGGCAGGTAAGAATCACCCTGGATATCTTCAGGAACCGGAGCGCCTGCCAGTTCGAGGAAGGTAGCGGCATGGTCGATATTCTGAACCATTTCAGGAATATCACCCTTTATGCCACCCGGATAGCGAACCAACATCGGTGTGCGGAAAGATTCTTCATACATGAAACGTTTGTCAAACCAACCGTGTTCACCCATATAGAATCCCTGATCGGATGTATAGACGATAATTGTATTATCCAGCAGATCGTTCTTTTCCAGATAATCCAATACACGACCGACATTACGGTCTACCGAATGGATGACACGGATATAATCGTGCATATACTGCTGGTATTTCCATTCTGCCAAAGCCTTGCCGGAAAGTTTCTTTTCCTTGAACTCTTTGATGATCGGGTCGTAATGCTTGTCCCAGGCGGCTTTCTGTTCCGGAGTCATCCGGTTGTACATATTACGTCCGGCTTTTTCCAATCCCGGATTGGAGTGGATCTCGTTTTCTTTGTCTGCCAGTTTCAGGTCATACACCAGATCCATGTCTTTAATGACACTCATTTCCTGCTGCGAAGCGGCAATACGGCCTTCATACTTGTCGTAGAAAGTTTCCGGTATCGGGAAAACAACATCATTATATAAGTCCAGATCGCAGGTATCCGGCATCCAGGTACGGTGCGGAGCCTTATGATGCAGGAGCAGGCAGAACGGTTTGTTCTTATCTCTTTTCTGGTCCATCCAGTCGATAGCCAGATCGGTTGTTATATTGGTGGCGTATCCTTCTATTTGTTTCTTTTCTCCGTTATCGATAAAATAAGGATTGTAATAATCGCCCTGTCCTATCAATATGTTCCAGTAATCGAACCCGGTAGGTTCGGATGTCAGGTGCCATTTACCGACAATAGCGGTCTGGTAACCGGCTTGCTTCAATAGTTTCGGGAACGTCTGTTGTCCGCCGTCGAATGTTTTCGTGTTGTCGGTAAAGCCGTTTGCGTGGCTATGCTTACCGGTCAGCAGACAGGCACGGCTGGGACCACTCAACGAGTTGGCAACGAAACTGTTGGTAAAACGGACTCCCTCTTTGGCGATGCGGTCGATGTTCGGAGTCTCGATGAACCGATGATCATACGCACTGATTGTCTGAAACGAATGATCATCGCACATAATGTAGAGGATATTCATTGGCTTCTTAGTCTCCTCTGCCCCTGCTTTTTTCTCTTTGCAGGAAGGCAGCGATGCTAACACCGCTGCTCCTGTTAATGAGAATAATACTTTAGACCTAATGTTCTTCATATTCTATATACTTGTATAAATTTGATTACCATCCCGGGTTCTGTTCCCATTTACCTCCTGTCAAAGACAACATACGAGGTTGAATAGGCAACAAATAGTCGCGACCTACATTAAACCGCCATCCCTGCTCATAACCTGCCGGATTGCTGGGCACAACATAACGAAGTGCGTCACCCGGTTTACCTGTCAGGAAGAGATTGTTTCCGGAAGCCTGGTCGTAAACCAACTTACCGCCAAATGCGGGATGGTTTTCCAGGTTACTTCCTGTAAATAAGACACCTTTCGGCCATTTGCCAACGATAAGTTCTTCGGCAGCAGCCCAACGAAGAATATCTTCCAGACGACGGCCTTCACAGGCTTTCTCGATACGACGTTCACGACGGACAGCCTGAATATATTTATCCAGATGACGGAACGGATAATCAGCCTCCTGATTATACTCCCGATCAAAATCTACGGCAGGCATACCGACGCGGTCACGTAACGGTTGCAAAGCTACAATTATTTTCTGAGAATTGGCCGCTCCGTCCAACTCGGCCAACGCTTCGGCATAATTTAACAGGATATCGGCATAACGGAACTGGATTGCCGGGGTTGCTCCTTTAGCTTCAGCATCCAGGCTACCGGTATAATCGATCTGTACATATTTCAGTAAAGAATATCCTGTCATATTCTGATTGTAAGACGAAGTACCAATCAGTGGCGGAACGACATAGTAAGGAGGCAAATCATCCGGACGCAGTTGTTGTCCGGGCGTACAGATCGTCTGCGACAAACGCGGATCACGTACGGTAGGCAATAACTCATCACCAAACACCTTCTTTGCATTTACCAATGCTGCACCGATAAACGGTTTGCCATCTTTTGTCAGATAATCATCGATCAAAGATGCAGTAACACCGATGCTACCTCCTCCCTGGTTCAGATAACGATTTACACTGTTACCCACCTGATCGCCATCATACATTTTAAACCAAAGTACTTCGGAATTAGCCGATAAGTCGGTGGTTTGAAACATCTGGCGGTAGTCATCCAGTTCGTTACCAGTAGAATATATTTTCCATACTCCGCGATCCATTACATCTTTGGCGGCATCGGCAGCCTGTGTAAAGTACCCGCGAATCTTTTCATCCGTTACGGAAGGATCAAAAAACTTATCGCCTTTTGCCTTATGATATTTCTCCCAGGTACCCTCGAAAAGAGCCACTTCACTCTTCAATGCACGGGCAACATCCTTATGGACACGCATGGAAGCACTATTATTCTGTATACCCAAATAAGAAATAGCCTTGTCCAGGTCGGCCAAAATGCTATCCGCCACTACGGTCCGGCTATCCCGAGGTAACTGCATCTCTTCTTCATTAGGGTCAAGCGGAGTACTTACCCATGTCAATGGCCCATAATCCACAAACATCCTGTAATAGTACCAGGCTCGGAAGTAATAGGCTTCGCCGACATACTGATCATAATCGGGACTTCCCTGTTCCACACAGTTATCTAAATTGGCTAATAAAAAGTTCAAATTACGGATAGCCGTATAATTGGTCAGTTTGGCTGCACCGCTCAAAGTAGTCTCCCCTACCAGACGCGAGCTAACAGAACTGGATGACATATTATCACTATTTATATCAGAACCGGCAATACCGTCACCACTACCACCGGCACCGAAGTCTTGTCCCCGCAAGCCGTTACCAAAATTTACTTTTATTTTATCATCTTCATATTTCGGATTGCCTATCTGATAAAACATGTCCAGATAATTTCTCATTTCACCTGTACTGCTGAAAGGCTGCGCAGTCGAAAGTACGCCTTCCGGCATTTTATCCATATCGAAGCAGGATGTTAGGCTGAAAGCCAGAATCACGCCTAAAAATATATTTCTTTTTTTCATATGATCTCTAAATTATAAGTTAACAACCAAGCCTACAGATACTACACGGTTCATCGGATAGTTCTTACCACCCTCACTGGTGTAGTCGTTCTTTGTATAGATCGCTTCCGGGTCAAACATACCTTTCAGTTTTGTAAAGGTCAGCAGGTTTTCACCAGAGAAGAATACCTGAACTTTCTGCATACCTACTTTATTCGTCCAGATAGCAGGAAGGTCATAGCTGATTGTCAGGTTTTTCAAACGGCAATAAGCACCACTCTGAATATACCGGTCGCTGGTAGTCATTGTTTTATCACGGAACGGAACAACACCGCCTGCCGTATGGATATAGGGCTTCGGATAATAAGCTCCCGGATTCGATTCACTCCAGAAATCCAGATGTTCCTTAAACACAGTTACCTGTGCATAGGGACCGCTTCCCCAGAAGTAAGCGCCTGTTCCCGGATCCCAATCACGTTTGCCAACTCCTTGGAACATCATGCTCAGGCTGATGCCTTTCCAACTGATAGAACCGTTAACTGTGTACTGATAACGCGGAGTCGTATTACCGATTACCGTCATATCGCCCATATCATCCAATGTATTTGTCCCGTTATTGATCTTATTATCATTATTCAGGTCACGATATTTCACATCACCCGGAGTCCAGGGTTTACCACTGATAAATGACAAGTCATACTTTTCATTATAAGCATCTGCTTCTTCCTGTGTCTGGATCAGACCGTCGGCACGATACCCCCAGATTTCGCCCACCTTTTTACCGGTATACCAGTTTTCTTTCGGATTTGTTCCGGTCGGGTTGGCATATTCCGTTACTTCTGAAGTTGCATCCGACAATGAACCACCGATCGTATACTGAATATCGCTACCGATCTGTCCGCGATAATTCAGGGCAAGCTCCCAACCGCGGTTTCTCATCCGTGCATTATTGGTCTTAGGTGCATCTGCTCCGAAAATATCCGGAAAGTCGACGCCGGGCCCTAACATATCCTTTGTATCACGCTGGAAAACATCGAGTGTACCGGTCAAAGAGTTCCCTAAGAATCCAAAGTCGAGACCGATATTCTTACTTTCCACCTTTTCCCAGGTAGTAGTCGGATTCACAACACCCGGAGCCCGTGTAAAGATATGACGTCCGTCAGAGAAAATATAATTGCCCAACTTATTATTCAACTCCATTGTTGCGGCAAAAGTATATAAGGCAGCACCGGCCTGGTTACCCAGCAAACCATAGGAAGCACGCAGTTTCAGGTTTGACAGTACATCAGTCACAGAACTCATGAATTGTTCGCGGGTAATGTTCCATCCCAAAGAGACGGAAGGGAAGAATCCCCAACGATTGCCTGAGGCAAAACGGGAAGAGCCGTCATAACGTCCGTTCAGCTCAACCAGATAACGTCCGTCATAATCATAATTGATACGTCCGAAGAAACCGCGGGTTGCCCAACCGTTACGGGTATCGATGACAGTCTTGTCGCCGGTTCCCATACCGACATTCGGATTGCTGGTCGAATACAGGCCGGTAATGGAGTTCTTCATCAGACTGAACTCATAATCTTCTTCCTGAAAACCAGCCATTACTGTAAAGTTGTGCTTTTCAGCCAAGCTGAAAAGATAATTTGTATACAAATTGATCGACTGATAACGTGTACGGTCATAGCTACGGGTAAACTTACCATCAGGAGACATACCCAATTCCGCACGAACACCTTTTGAAGTACTGACACCGTCGGCACCATAAATAAGCGGACTGACATTTAGTGCTTCGTATTCTTTATTTCCTAATTTATAGGTATAGTCGAAGAATATAAACCAGTTCTTAACAGGTTGAATATCCAAACCGGCAGTGATATTCATATTATCACGCTGTGTATTTGTATAGGTTCCGCTCTGCAGATAAGGAATCATTGTCAGTTCCGTGAAATGACCGTTCGGGTCGACCGGAGAAACTGTGGGACGGAAACGAGCCAGTGAATGATAGAAACCTTCGCTGATACCACCGTCACCAAACGGAGTATTCTGGTCGGAATGCATGAATTTGGTATTCACTTTCAACTTCATCCAACTAGTCAGCTGCGAAGTAACATTGGCAGCAAAATTATACCGTTTATAATCCATATCTGCATAACGGAGGATTCCGTCTTCCGAATAGTAACCACCTGAAATATAATATTGTGCAGCCTTACCACCACCGCTCAGGCTGATATTATGATTCTGTTTAAACGCCCAGTTCTTATAATGCAAATCAAAATAGTTCACATTACCGACACCAGACTCCGAGTTTTCGAAAGCCGGGTTCATATTGGAATTGGCAGGCAGTTCGAACCACGGATCGACACTGCTCGGATCATTGATATACTGCTGTAACAAAGCTAGTTTCTCATCGCTGTACAAACGCGGAGAACCGGCATTGGTTACACCGGCATTCCAGTATTGTGCAAAATCATACGAATTGACCATATCCGGCAGAACAGTCGGTGTACTCCAACCGACCGTACCCTGGTAGTTGATGCGCGTTTTACCTTCTTCCCCTTTCTTTGTCGTGACAAGAATCACACCGTAAGCGGCACGTGCACCGTAGATAGCACAAGCAGCCGCATCTTTTAATACGGATATATTTTCAATATCACTGGGGTTTACATCGGTGAGGCTCATTTCCACACCATCGACCAGGACGTAAGGGGCCGCATTATTATCCAGGTTACCTTGTCCGCGTAATGTCAAAGTACCGGCTCCACCCGGACGGCCACCATCGGAATTGCTTACCAGCAAACCCGGAACCATCCCTTGTAAACTCTGTACGGCATCGGCAACAGGACGACGTTCCAGCACATCTCCCTTAACGGAAGATACGGAACCGGTCAGATTCACTTTCTTCTGCACGCCATAACCGACAACAACTACTTCATTAATATCAACCGCATCACTAAGCATCTTGATCGTTAAATCCTTCATGCCTTCCTTTATCAGGATTTCCTGAGGGATCAGACCAATATAAGATATTAATAATGTTTGTCCGGGTGATACCGAGATAGAAAAACGGCCATCGGCATCGGCAATCGTACCGTTCTGTGAATCTTTCACCTGAACAGCTGCTCCGGCCAAAGGTTCGGAAGTTGCCTCTTCGAGGATAACCCCCGTTACTGTCTGCTGAGCAAAACCTGCCAAGCAAAACAACATCAGTAAGAATGTTAGAAAAGATTTTTTCATAAAACAATAAATTTAGTAAACAACATAATTTAATTCTCAAGACAGGTAAGTTTTTTCAAATTCACCTATATCCAATAACATCGAATTAACCCTATTTCATAAGCACGCTCTGTTTAGTTAATATTTGCAAAGGCAAAGTTGCACTTTCCGAGACATACCGATGTCAACAATCGTACTTTTCATGTCAAAAACCATCCCAAAGTTCTGTTTAGACTGAATGTTTTCTATTTTAGATCGGTTTTATTACATTTGCACTTATTAGAAATAAAGTACGATGAGAAGCATCCCTATTATAAAATTATTACAATTCCTGTTTTTGTTTTACTTCTGTATAGGATATACAAAAGGAGCAACCCCCAGCTATTTTTTCCAGCAGCTGAATTTGGACAAAGGTTTATCGCAAACAACAGTGAATTGTATCCTGGCAGATAATAAAGGATTGATCTGGATCGGGACAGCTTCCGGGTTAAGCTGTTTTGACCGTTACGGTATGAAAAGTTATTTCCATGAAAAGGATAACCCTTATTCCCTGCCGGGAAATACGATCTATTTCATTGCGGAAGATTCATTGAACAATATCTGGGTTTCCACCAATAACGGATTAACCTTATACGATAAAAGCAGCGACTCATTCCGCCCTGTCAAATTCGAAGATAAGATAATCACAACAAATTCATTCCATACATTCTCCGGCTCCATCCTTTTCACAGCTGATGAAGGAGTGTATATCTATGACGGCAAAAGTCGGACTCTTCATAAAAGACCCGTCCTTCAAAAAGACTCATCCGATTTTATACCTTATTATATTCGTCCCTGGGACAAAGACGAAGTATTGCTTATCTCACGCAGAAACGGTATCCTCAGATACAACCCGGTTACCGATCAGATAACTCCTACCGATTATCCGATCCAAACGGGAGACCTGAATGCGGTTTATCTAGATAGTAAGAAAAGGCTTTATCTTTCCTCCTATAATAAAGGCTTCGTTTGTTACGCTCCGGATGGAAAAAAGCTTTACCATATCCATACGGGAAATTCCAAATTAAATAATAACCTGGTACTTGACTTTCTAGAGATAAATAACAAACTCTGGATAACGACCGATGGCGGAGGAATCAATATTATGGATCTGGAAAACACCTCCGATATTACAGCCATTGTCCATACGCCGGGAGACAGGAACACGCTTCCGGTAAATTCCGTCAAATGCATCTATAAAGACAAACAGGATAATATCTGGGTAGGGACAGTCAGAGGCGGTATGATCGGTATCAAAGAAGTTTTCATGAAAACATATACGGATGTTCCGCGCAACAATACCAACGGATTGAGCGATATATCAGTCATCAGTATCCACGAAGACAAACGGGGACGCTTGTGGCTGGGGACAGACGGAGGCGGTATTAACCAATACGATCCTTATACCGATACCTTCAAACATTATCCATCCACTTACGGAGATAAAGTCGTATCTATTACAGATTATTCGGACTCAGAATTACTCGTTTCCCTATATACCAAAGGTATGTATCTCTTTAATAAAGAAACAGGAAACTACCACCGGCCCTTCTATCTGATCGACGAAGCCACGACGGTCGACCAGTTTCACGGAGGAAATGCCTCACTGGCTTATAGGGTTACCGACGAATGGGCTTATTTTCTGGGTAAAAATGCAGTCAGCCATAGTTTCCGGACCGGGAAGTTCTCTTTCCTGAAGATAGACGGGAAGAAGCTGGCCGTAGGTCCGATGAAAATGGTTTGTGCCGACGATAAATCAGCCTTTATCATCCAAAGCAACAACCTGTATGAAGTATATCACGGCAGCGACACGCTTCATGTCCTCCTCAGTATCGGTGGACATGAAGCGATCAAAGCGGTAGCACGCGACAAGAACGGTATTTTCTGGATCGGGACGGAGTATGGTTTCGGTTATTTCGATTCTAACACAAAGGAATTCACCAAGATTGAAACCAAACTGTTCAACAGTGTCTCTACCTTACTACTGGACGAACAGGAACGTCTTTGGATCGGTGCCCGCAACATGTTATTCTCATACGATCTCAAAAAGAAACGTTTCGCCTCCTGGGGAGAATCGGACGGTTATACGACGAATGAGTTCATCTATAAATATCAGGTTTCGTCCATCTCCGATTATATCTATCTGGGTGGCGCCTCCGGATTGCTGCGTATCAATAAAAACATACCGACCAAAGAAGAGCCGCTGCCCGAAGTCAGGCTGATGGACGTGTTGCTGAACGGGAACTCCTGTATCGACCAGTTGGAAAACGGCCGTAACCGGATAACGATTCCTCATACGCACAGCTCCATTGAAATAAAAGTCATCTCGATGGAAAAAGATGTGTTCCGCAGCAAACTATACCGTTATATGATTAACGGAACCGATCAACAATACACCGAAACATACAACCATGTCCTTTCACTGCGTATGCTGGCTCCGGGCAACTACTCCATCCTGGTGTCCTGCAACTCAAAAAGCGGGGAATGGAGCGAACCGGTCGAAGTACTTCATATCACGGTAACACCTCCCTGGTATCAACGCCCCTACGTCTTTGTCATTTTCATCATCCTGTTAATCCTCTTTCTTTTCTGGTCCGAACGCATAGCAAGGCGGCGCAGAAACCGGAAAATGAAATGGCAGATGAAAGAGCACACCAATAAGATGAATGAGGAAAAGGTACGCTTCCTCATCAACATCAGCCATGAACTGCGTACCCCGCTAACACTGATTTACGCACCTCTGAAAAGGATACTCGACAAAAACAGCTGGAATGAACCGGAAAATCTGAAAGGACAATTATCCGGCATATACAAACAGGTGCTGGACATGCGGAACACCATCAATATGGTATTGGATATGAGCAGCCTGAAGGAGGCGAAGAATACGTTGCACAAAACGCCCCATCAACTGAACGAATGGATTATTTCCGTCGCCAAAGATTTTGAAAGCGAACTGGAAGCCCGCCATATCCGGATAGACTACCAACTGGATGAACATATCGGACAAGTTTCGTTCGACGGTCCCAAATGTACGACCGTCTTATCGAACCTATTAATGAATGCGCTGAAGTTCAGCCCTTCGGACACAACGATCACCGTATCCAGCGAATTACTGGATGATAAAATCCGGGTAAGCGTAGCCGACCAGGGAATCGGTCTGGGCAATCTCGATGCCAATAAACTCTTTACCCGCTACTATCAGGGTAACCACGACCAGTCGGGAAGCGGGATAGGACTCTCTTTCTCCAAAGCACTGATAGAAAGGCACAAAGGAACGATCGGTGCCATGAACAATGAAGACTGCGGAGCCACTTTCTTCTTTGAACTGCCACTCGATGCCGAGAATGAAAACATAGAAAAAGAAAACCGGCAAGACGTATGGTTCCCGGTTGAATCCCCATCCGAAACGGAAACATTCTCTACAAACCATTATTCTATCATCATCGTAGAAGACAAGAAGGAATTAAGTTCGTTCCTGAAAGAATCCTTACAGGAATCATTCAAAAATGTCTATGTGGCAGGCGACGGAGAAGAGGCCATTGAAATAATTAACCAGAAGCATCCGGACATCATTGTCAGCGACATTATGATGCCGAAGATGAACGGTTATGAATTGTGTAAAAAGATCAAGGAAGACATGGCAACCAGCCATATTCCCGTTATACTCCTAACTGCCAGGGGGGATCTGGACAGCACGACAATAGGATACAAACTGGGAGCGGACGCTTATCTGGCAAAGCCTTTCGATATGGAATTATTACTGGCAGTCATCAGTAACCAGCTAAAAAACAGGGAAGCGATCAGGCAGAAGTATAAAGAAAGCCATTTACTTCCTCCGGAAGCAACCCCTTTACAGACAAACAACCTGGACGAGGAGTTCATGCTGAAACTGAACAAGCTGATTTACGACAACCTTTCATCGCGTGAACTCGATGTCAAGTTCCTTACCACGCAGATGGGAATGAGCCGTACGCCACTCTACGCCAAGCTAAAGGCCTTAACCAATATGGGAGTTAACGATTATATCAATATGATCCGCATAGATAAAGCCTGCCAGCTACTGGTTGGCTCTTCCATGAATATCACAGAGATATCCGAAACTGTAGGATTCGAGTATCCCCGCCATTTCAGCACGCTATTCAAACAGCTCAAAGGCATGCCGCCATCGCAATACAGGAATAGTAAGGCTACAACAAAAGAATGCGATAGCGAAAGAGAAGATTAGATTCGATATTTATCAAAAGTGAGCTATCTTGTCCCCGTGCTTGACACGGGGACGCAGAAGAACAGGCAGTATCAAAAGATACATATAGGATACGGTTTGTGCCTTTGCGATCCCGTGTCAAGCACGGGAACGGGATAGCTCACCTTTTTCTATAATTACCCCCCATTTATTTCCAGTAAGGCAATGTATAAGGATTGCGATACTGATACCAGTACAACCGATGTGCAGCGGCTTCCTTATCATTCACGAAACTTAATGTAGCCGGATCCCATTTTACCGGACGGTTCAGTTCGCGGGAAATATTTGCCAGACAACAAAGCGTATTAGTGCTGCAACCTACCTCTACCGGAGCAATCGGATTCTCACGTGAACGAACGCAATCGATAAAGTTCTGCATATGAGGCGAACTTACTTCATACTCTCCTTTACCGACTTCTTTCTTCTTAGCTTTCAACAAGGAAGGATCCGAACATTCGATATAACCGCGTGCTACCTTCAGCCATCCTTTATCACCGATAAACTGGATACCCTGAGCATTCTCATTATCTTCCCGATAAGGCTGTTCGGTCATCACAATACCGTTAGCATATTTCATGGATGCATATTTCTGTCCGTTATAACCAGCCGGAGTAAATTCTACCGGGCCGGAACCGTCCATACCGATAGCAGCCTGAGCGATGTCAAACATATGGGCACCCCAGTCGGCCGTAAAGCCATTACCGGTTTCCTGATACCAACGCCAGGCTCCCCACAACTGTTCGTTCTGCTCCGGATCGAGAGAGATCGGAGGACAAAGATCCGGATGATAGTGTACCTTCGGATCATTCAGCGGTCCCATCCATTGATTGAAGTTCAGATTTCCCGGCACAGGCATTTCCGGCAGATCCAACGGTTTTGGAGGTGCACCGACACGGGCATATATTTTCTCTACATGACCGATCGCTCCATTACGAACCAACTCGATCGCTTTCTGAAACTCTTCGCTCGAACGTTGCTGGCTTCCCACCTGTAGCACCCGCTTGTTATCGCGGACGGCTTTTACCATCGCCAGACCTTCGGCAATTGTATAAGCCAGCGGTTTCTGGCAATAAACATCTTTTCCCGCCTGACAGGCATGAATAGTAGTCAAAGCATGCCAGTGGTCGGGAGTTGCCACCTCGATCGCATCGATGTCCTTACGTTCCAGCATTTCCTCATAAAACTCATAGCTGTCGCAACGCGGCGCTACGCCCTGTTGCTTCTGCCAGGCCGTAATTCTACGCACAAAACGCTCGCGTTTCATGGAATCTACGTCACAACCGGCAGCGACCTGCACGCCCGGACAATTGGAAAAACTGGTAAAATCGGATAAACCTTGCTGCCCCAGTCCGATAAAGCCTAAAACAACCCGATCACTCGGTGCGATGCGCACTCCATTGATCGACCAGCTGGGAAGGATTGTAAAACTGGCTAGTCCCAGTGCGGACAAGCCGAGGAATTTTCTTCGGGAAATTCCTTTCTTCTCGTTCTCTTTCATGGTATTAAATTATATTGGTCTTAAAAAATCAATACTGCAAATGTATAGAATTTATTGAAATAAATAAAAAAAAGCGGGAATATTTGATGAAATATTCCCGCTGATATGATATTGTATTATAACTTAAAATGCATAACCGAACCCCATATTCAGATAGATCGGATACATGGCGAAAGTAATCGTATTAAAATCTTTCTTGAATATATCGTTCATACCCCAAGTCAGATCGGCATACACATTCAAGTGTTTGAAGGCTTTCCATTCGCCTCCCAGCTGTAGCCCCCATGCAAAACGACGCAGGTCTTTGGAAAAATCGTAAGGAGCACTTTTACCGTCTTCAAATACGACTTTGTTACCGGTCGGATCGAGTTCACGCAAGTAGCCGTCGTACACATCACCCGTAAAATCGCCTTCCATCCGATAGGAAACATACGGTCCGGCATTCAACTTCCAACGTGGAGAAACCCGCCAGGCAGCCAGCACAGGAACAGTCAGATACGAGTTATTTACTTTTGTCTTTACCTGTCCGGTCCAAAAGCCTTTCATACGTTCACCACCGTCACCGATGATCTCCATGCTGTAATTCTTTACACGGGCATCTGTTTTCATACCTTTCGTTTCAAGGCGTAAAGCAAGCATAATACCCCAGGTACGCGCCGGATTAAGCCACTTCGTTACATTCCCCTCGATAGCAATCTGCAATGTCGGGTTATAACTGTCAATAGAACGTATCTCTTTCGGCAATGGCAATGGAGACGTACCTCCGATACTGAATCCGGCTTTTACCTCATATTCCAACCCGATCAGATATGAATTGATGATACCGGCATTCCGGTCTTTCTGGGCAAACAGACTATGGCTAGTCAGCAATAATAAACCCAGGATACTTATAATTAATTGTTTTTTCATACTGTTTTATGTTTATTCTTCCACTGAATGGATCAGTTCGACTTCATCTATATATAATGTACTGCCAACTGCTCCGTTGAACAAATCACCTTCTATACTGGAAGAAAACACAATCGCCACATTATATTTTCCTGCTTTCAACTTATCCCGGTCGATAGTTTTACCTGGTCGCATATTAAACGGCAGATAGAACTGTGTCCATTCATCCGTCTCTTTTGCATCTTCGATCCGTGCGACGGAGATCAAGTTGGGATGGCTGAATTTGTTAGTTCCATCCAGCATCTTCACATCATCGGTCGTCTCATAAAAGATCGCATAGATATCGAACATATCTTTTTTACCGGGAACGATCTTTCCTGATTCGGAGAAATCCGGTCCTGCCTTGTACTTATAATATCCGGTCAGATAAGTCGGTACATACTCGAACGGCATACCGAATTTAGTTGCTTTCAAGGCATTTGTTACAGCACTGAGAATATCGAATGTCCCCATAAACAAGTTTCCGGCAGCAATCGGCATACCTAACCGACTTCCAAAGTCACCGGTTGAGCGGGTTACTAATCTTACACAATTATCCTTATAGCCTTTATCTGAAGAAAGTGTCGGAAAGGTATCACGGGGGGCATTTACATCTGTCAGAGCAAATCCGGGGTTACCGCTTGCCCAATCCATTATAGTGTTTCCATTGTCATCTGTTTCATAGAAAACATCATAGCCAGCTTTACCTTCATGTCTGACCTTTTCAAAACTATATTGTGTACCGATACCGGTTATCACATAACTCACCTCATAGCGTTTCTTCCATTGTCCGTCTTCCGAAACGACAGTGTAATACTGCGGTTCGCTGAAATCGAGCGTCGTTCCGCTAGCCGGTGAAATAGAGGCCCCTGGCGTCAGGGTAAATTCAGGCGATTGTTTCAACAAATCAGTATTTGATTTAACCATCAATGTAATCTTATCATTTGTAATAATAGGATCGCGACGCAATATGTCGGCTGGTACTGTACAAGTCAGAATATCAGCTTCTGCATTCGGCGCCTCGTCCTGGATACAGGACATTCCCATAATACTTAAAAAAAGACAGGTTAATAAGCGTGTCAGCTTCATTTTGTTTCTTTTTTAGTGAATAATCCAATAATTACTTTTTCCATAAAGTGACTGCAAATTTACTTCCCTTTTTCGGATTTGTCTGCAATATTATGTTTTTATTACATATTTTATTGGGCAAACCCAGGCTTTCTTCCTATTTTTGGTGTTTTACAAACAATTGTGTATCATCACCATTAATTCATTCAGACCATGACAACACGCAGAGATTTTATCCGGCAGGCCGCCCTTCTGGGAGCCGGCCTCTCGATGAACCCTTTCTTTATTAAAGCTAGTAGTAACTCAGTCGGTGCAAACGATAAGATCAGGGTCGGACTGATCGGTTGCAAAGGGATGGGGTATTCCGACCTACAGGCTTTCCTCCGCAATCCGGAAGTCGAATGTATCGCTTTAGCGGATATTGATGAAAATGTGTTAAATAACAGGGCTGCCGAGACGGAAAAACTAACCGGAAAGAAGGTAAAACACCTTTATAAAGACTGGCGGAAGCTGATCGACAACAAAGATGTGGACGTCGTTATCATCGGTACTCCCGACCATTGGCACTGCCTCCAGATGGTTGCCGCCTGCGAAGCCGGAAAAGATGTTTATTGCGAAAAACCGCTGGGAAACAGTATCGAAGAATGTAATATCATGGTACGTGCTGCCGAGAAATACAACCGTGTCGTACAGGTCGGACAATGGCAACGCAGCGACCCTCACTGGCAGGACGCAATGGCTTTCGTACATAGCGGGCAGTTGGGAAAGATACGTACTGTACGTGTATTCTCTTATCAGGGATGGTGTCCTTCCATTCCGGTTGTTGCCGACGAACCGGTTCCGGCAGGTGTTGATTATGACATGTGGCTTGGTCCGGCACCCAGACGCCCGTTCAACCGTAACCGTTTCCATTTCACTTTCCGTTGGTTCTGGGACTATGCCGGAGGACTGATGACAGACTGGGGTGTCCACCTGCTCGATTACGCCCTCTATGGCATGAATGTGACGGCACCGAACTCTATCATGGCTTCGGGCGGCAAATTCGGTTATCCGGACGATGCCTGCGAAACACCCGACCTTCTGCAAACGATCTATACATTCGATGACTTCACCGTGATGTGGGACCATGCCATCGGTATCGACGACGGTGCTTACGGACGTAACCACGGACTCGGTTTTGTAGGAGAAAACGGCACACTGGTTATCGACCGCGGCGGTTGGGAAGTCATCCCTGAAAAGGTGAACGGCAAGGCCCGCATGGAAGCAGTCGCCCTGAATAAGGCTTACGGAGAAGGCGGCTTGAACCTGCACGTCAAGAACCATCTGGAATGTATCAAATCGCGCAACCGTAATTGTAATGCTAGCATCGAGATCGGCGCACATATCGCCAAATTCTCTCAATTGGGTAACATTGCTTACCGGACCGGAAAGAAACTTTCGTGGGACGGAACAAGTTTCCATGATGCAGAAGCTGATAAATATCTCTGCAAAGAGTATCGCGCCCCCTGGGAGTTACCGAAAATATAAGCAGAATGAAAAAGGCGGGCTCTCACAAGTCCGCCTTTTCGAATGTTTAATTTAAATACTAACTATGATATCGATCCGATCATTGATGCTCGGACCGTAGTAAGTCGTTTACCGTCTTTACCGGATTGAAAGTCTCGATAGGAACTTCTACAAATACGGTATTCCAGTCGCTCATTGCACCATTCCACAAACCGGGAAGTTCCAATGCCTTCAAATCGCGGCCATCTTTACTCTTGTAAGAGATGAAACCGGTATTTTTATCTACATAATCAGGCAGATTATATTTTTCTCCTTTATGATTCTTCAATGCACATACCAGGTCAACCGGATTGAAGTGGGTACCTTGTTCGAACATCGCTTTCTTTGCCGGATCTTTCAGGTCGATCTGCGAACTTTCCAGGATTTGCGGAGAGACAGTGCCATCCGGATTCTGTGCCAGGAACGGACCGCCACCCGGTTCGCCTACATTCTTCACCATACCGCAAACACGCAACGGACGGAGCAGTTTGCTCTTGATATAGAGAATCAGTTCGGCATCTTCCAGCAACTTCGTATCCGGATTCTTGATACACAGGTCATCCTGTAGGAAATGAATCATTTCTTCTACCTGGTCATGTGAATATTTTCCTGTTTCGATCAGGTTCAGATAATTGAATATACGTTCCTGCAAAGTAACCAGTACACCGGCTATCACTTTCTTAAAGATAACAGTCGAACATTTGAAACTGTCGGGAACGACATTGTCGATATTCTTTACGAAAACGACATCTGCATCGATATCATTGAGATTCTCGATCAAAGCACCATGACCGCCCGGACGGAACAACAATTTTCCATTCTTGTCGCGGAAAGGATTGTTCTCCATATCGGCGGCAACCGTATCCGTACTCGGCTTCTGTACACTGAAGGAAAGATCATAGCCTACCGAGAACTTTTCTTCGTATGCCTGTTTCTTTTCTGACACCAACTGTTCAAACAATGCCTTATGTTCGGGAGATACGGTAAAATGGATATTTACTTCACCGGCATTGTTCTTGGCATACATGGCACCTTCAGCCAGATGTTCTTCCATGGCAGTACGGATCGTTTCACCTGCCCGGTGGAACAACAACAGACCTTTAGGCAACTGTCCGTAATTCAACCCTTTGGCATCCAGTAAATTGGAAACCACCGCCTTATAATTGCCGGCAGCGATCAGTGCCGGGATATCTTTCTCTTCGTTTGCCAGGCAAACCGCATTCAATGCATTATAAAAAGCGAAACGGGTAATCTCGCTGAAGAATTTCTTTTCAAAATCACTGGTCGGCACATCGTAAGAGGCTGACAGAAACTCGTACAGGTTCTTAAACATACGGCTGGCAGCACCCGAAGCAGGTACAAATTTCAGGATCCGTTTATTTTTAGCAAGATAGGCATCCCATGCATCCATATAAGTTGCCTGGTCCTCCTGCGATACAACCATTATACCTTTTTCTACCGATGCGGATGCGGCTATTTCCAGATAAGGGAAACCTTTGACGAAGCAAGCCAGTTGTTCTTCAATCTGCTGTTCGCTGATTCCTTTATCAGCCAATTGCTTTAAATCGTTTGCGTTTAACATAGTATATCTTTTAAAATTAGTACTCTTCGCATTGTGGCATAGCATTTTCCGTCTATGCTTCTCGCAAATGTATAAAAATACTGTTAGAATAGCATTGATATTCGAGGAAAAAAGATACTTTTACAGTATGTTTTACCGCCTGTCCTCAAATGGGCAGTAAAAAAGAAGATGCAACTATGGACATACAACCATTCTTTACGGAAGAAGAAAGAAAAGATTTCTTCTCTAAATACAGACAATTGGTACGTAGCCTCTACTCCTTTTTACATAGAGAGGATATACGGAAAATGAGAGAGTTGATGCAGCGCGTTGTCGCACTCGACTGTTACGGAAGAGACAAGAACGGCATCAACGGATTGATTCGCAATATTAATACTGCACTGATCGCAACAACGGAGATCGGACTGAAACGGACTTCGGTCATCGCCCTCCTGCTCTATCGCCCGGTGCTGAAAAAGGTCATTACACTGGAAGAGGTCGAAAAGACGTTCGACGCAGATGTCACGCTGATCATTCAGCGCCTGCTGAAGACTTCCGATCTGTATGCCCGCAATACGGCCGTCAATTCTGAGAACTTCCATCACCTGCTCTTCTCTTTTGCAGAAGATGTCAGGGTGATACTGATCATGATTGCCGACCGCCTCTGCCTGATGCGCCTGGGCAAACAGTTGAAGGAAGACGACCGCCTGCGGCTAGCCACCGAAGCCTCATATCTGTATGCTCCCCTGGCTCATCGCCTGGGTCTATACAAAATAAAGAGCGAACTCGAAGACTTGTCGCTGAAGTATACCGATCCCAAACAGTATGATTTCATCAAGAAAAAGCTGAATGAGACCAAACGTTCACGTGACATTTATATAGCCGAATTCATCGCACCTATCAAGAAAAAGTTGCAGGAAGCCGGCTTACAGTTCGATATCAAAGGACGTACCAAATCCATTCACTCGATCAACAACAAGCTGAAAAAGCAGAAGATCGAGTTTGAAGGCATATACGACCTGTTCGCGATCCGTGTCGTGCTGGATACTCCACTTAAAAAAGAACGTTCGGAATGCTGGCAGGTATATTCGATCATTACCGACATGTACCAGCCTAACCCCAACCGTATGAAAGACTGGATTTCCATTCCGAAGACGAATGGATACGAGAGTCTGCATATCACGGTCATGGGCCCGCAAAACAAATGGGTGGAAGTGCAGATCCGTACCCGCCGGATGGATGAGATCGCCGAACGCGGACTGGCAGCCCACTGGAAATACAAAGGCGTGAAAGCCGAAAGCGGACTGGACGAATTCCTCAATACCGTGCGTGCCGCCCTGGAAGAGAAGGAGAACAACCCGCTCGACCTGATGCAGGACTTCAAGATGGACCTGTATAAGGACGAAATCTATGTCTTCACACCGACCGGCGAACTGATCAAACTGGCGAAAGGGGCCACCGTGCTCGACTTTGCCTTTGCCATCCATTCAAAGCTGGGATGCAAATGCGTTTCCGCCAAGGTAAATGAAAAGAACGTACCTATTAAATATGTACTGAACAACGGGGATACGGTTTCGGTCGTCACCTCTCCAACTCAGACGCCTAAACGCGACTGGCTGAACATCGTCGTCACCTCCAAAGCCCGTGTAAAGATCAAACAGGCCCTCCGTGAAGAGACAGCCAAGGCGGTCGACTTTGCCAAGGAGATGCTCCAACGCCGTTTCAAAAACCGGAAGATCGAGATGGAAGAACCTCATCTGATGCGTTACATCAAGAAGAAAGGATTCAAGACCGTCACCGACTTCTACATCGAAATAGCCGAAGAACGCCTCGACCCGAACAATGTGATCGACGAATATCAGGAGTTTGTCCGCAAGGAAACCGAGACCAACGACCGTTCGGAAACCCGTAGTGCCGGCGAATACATCACGACCACCGAAGTGGAGGAAATATCCACCAACAAGGATGTTCTGGTCATCGACAAGAACCTGACAGGGATTGAATACAAGTTGGCAAAATGCTGTAACCCGATCTACGGCGACGAAGTATTCGGATTCGTTTCCACCCAGGGCATCAAGATCCACCGGATGGATTGCCCGAACGCGCAGGAGATGTTCAGCCGTTTCGGTTACCGTATCATCCGTGCAAAATGGAGCGGAAAAGGCGACAACGGATATGTGGTAACCCTTCGCGTTGTCGGCAGGGACGATATCGCGATCGTCACCAACATCACCTCGGTGATCGGAAAAGAGAATGGCGTCACGCTCCGTTCGTTGAATATAGATTCGGTAGACGGGATATTCCAGGGTAACTTTGCCGTACTGGTGAGAGATACCAATTCGCTGAATATGCTGGTCAAGAAAATAAAATCAGTCAAAGGAGTCAAGACGGTAGACCGTCTGAATTCATAAGAAAAAGGCTCGCCATAACGGTCGAGCCTTTTTCTTTTTTTATAATCAAATAATTAATACTAAAGTAATAAAATAAAGTTCTTTGTATTTTTACCTTAAAAACATTTTCTGTTATTCACTTTTAAATTGATAGACAAAGATAAATCTTTTTGTTCAACTATTAAACGTATTACCGCCCGTCAGACGAACCCCAACGGTTATTGAACAAAAAGATTTATTTTAAGGACAAAATCAGTCTTTTGCCTGATGCACCGTCAGTTGCGGGAACGGGAACCCGATACCCTCAGCATTGAAGGTTGCATAAATAGCTTTATTGGTATCAAAATAAACGCCCCAGTAATCGGAACTTTTTACCCATACACGCACAACGACATTGACACTGCTATCAGCCAGCGCACTCAAGGCTATGAAAGGAGCCGGTTCGTTCAAAACACGTGCATCCTGTGCAAGAACGGATTCGATCACTCTCTTTACATGCTCGTAATCGCTTCCGTATTCCACACCGAAAGTCCATTCCACACGACGCGTCGGCTCATTACCGATATTGGTTACCACGCCGCTGCTCAATGAGCCGTTCGGAATAAAGATATTTTTATTGTCTGCCGTAAGCAAAATAGTATGGAAGATCTGAATCTCCCTCACCGTACCGCCTACACCCTGCGATTCGATATAATCACCGACCTTATACGGTTTAAACAAAAGGATAATCAACCCGCCGGCGAAGTTCGACAGGTTTCCGCTCAACGCCATACCGATAGCGACACCGGCAGAAGCAAGCAATGCAGCAAACGAAGTCGTCTGTACTCCCAACGCCCCTACAACGGAAATGATCAACAGGATCATCAACGTAACATTCACCAGACTTCCTACAAATGTTTTAACAGACGGATCAAAATCACGTTTCGTTAAAATACGGCGAACAAGTTTGTTAATCATGCGGATAATGAAACGTCCTACAACGAAAACAATGATCGCTTTAATAATTGTCCACCCTAAATGACTACCCTGCTCTATCAGGGAATTGATAAAACCTTCCAATTTCGGATTGGAAGCCAACACATCTAATAATATCATATTTCTATCTATTTTAATTAAACACTTTTATCTTATAACAATCAAAGCATCGAAAAGTCTTATAAAATGTGGCAAAGGTATAAAGTTTTTTTAATCCAGCGGCAGAACAAGATATTTGCGTAGCTTTGCGACGATCAAATAACAGATAAAAACAAGAGAATGAGATTACTGCTAATATTCATCACTTTTATCATGGCAACAGCTAACTGTTTTGCCCAATCGTATGAGGAACTGATTGAAAAAAGTTACGACTTTCTGGATAAGAAAGACCTGGTGTCTGCCGAAGAAAGCCTGAGGGCCGCCATGCGCCTGGAACCGGGAAATCCTATGAACTATGCCTTGTTGACAAACCTCGGCAGTATCCAACGCCGCCAGGGCAAGCTCCAGGATGCGCTGCTTTCCTATACGGCCGCACTCAGCGGACGTCCCAACAATCCGACTATCCTGGAGAACCGCGCCTCTCTCTACTCCGAGCTGGGAGAAACGGAGAAAGCGCTGAATGATTACGATGCCTTACTGATCGTGGAACCGACAAACGAAGAGGCTCTTTACTGCCGCGGACTGATCTATATCCAAAAGAAGAATTATATCTGGGCGGAACAGGATTTCGATAAAATACTCGAGATGAACGAAAAGTCCGTCCGTGCCCGTTTGGGACATGCCATTCTTGAAAAGATGCGTGGTAACTATGAGGAAAGTGAAAGAATCTTCAACTACCTGATCAGCCAGATGCCCCGTGACTGGCTATTGTATGAAGGTCGTGCCGATGTGTATTTCATGATGGGCAAGAACGCCCGCGCCATGGCAGATATTAACAAGGTATTTATTGAAAGTACTCCCAGCGCTTCCCTGTATGTGCTGAGAGGAAAAGTGAAACTGGCCCAGTATGAAAAAGAATCCGCCGCAAAAGATTTCCTGAAAGCACAGGAAATGGGCTATGACCAAACAATCATCGACGAGTTGATGAAGATGACAAAATAATAAACTCACAATCAGCATTCTTTCATTCCGACTTTTTATGTCAGCTCCAATGGGTTACAACCTATTTCTTCGCAAGATATCGAGCTACCCAATATGTATACATTGTATATATGATGTATATTTTCTACCTTTGTGGAAAATATAAAAGATTATGGCAACAATAGCAATCGAAAAGAAAAGGAAAAATATAGATTTGTCTGTAGACACTTTGAAAAAGCTGTCCATTATGGCTGCTTCACAAGGTAAAAGCGTAAAGGCTTTCATAGAAAATCTGTTGGAAACCAAAGCAAATTCTTTGAGTATAGAAGTTTCAACAAATCCGAGCCCAAGCGGTGACCCGTGGTTTGATGATCCGGAGAATATGGCATCTGTCATGCGTGGCATTGAAGATGCAAAACAGGGCAGAGTTACAGCTTATACAATAGATGATATCAAAAATTTGTTAGGCGTATGAGCTATAAACTGAAGTTAACGGATGAAGCCCAAAAACAGCTACTCCAATGGAAGAAATCAGGAAAGAAGAAAGATCTAGCCAAAATTTTTTCACTATTCCAGGAGTTAGAAGAGCATCCGACCACCGGAACCGGACAGGTAGAGCAATTAAAAGGCAACCTTTCCGGTTTTTGGAGTAGACGTATAGACAAACACTATCGTATCATCTACGCCATACATGAAGAGATTGTAACTGTTGAAGTCGTTTCTGTAAAAAGTCATTATGGCGATAAATAAAAATGGGACGAAAAATGTTTCGCCCCATCGGATGTTTTAATCAAATTACTTCTTCGCAATATATTCAGCAATCCAGTCCCCTACTTCGCTGGTCTTGTAGGCTTTGCCATTTTCAGCGATATCTTCGGTTACAATATTGGCATCCATGGAAGCGGCAACGGCTTCGCGGATCAATGCGCCTTCTTCCATCCCGTTGAAAGCATATTCGAACATCAGGGCGGCACTCAGGATAGTAGCCAGCGGATTGGCTATATTCTTTCCGGCAGCCTGCGGATAAGAACCGTGGATCGGTTCGAATACGGAAGTATGCACACCGATAGAAGCAGAAGGCAGCATGCCCAATGAACCGGTAATTACCGAAGCCTCGTCTGTCAGGATATCACCGAACATGTTTTCGGTAACCATCACGTCGAAACTCTTCGGCCATTGAACCAAACGCATGGCGGCGTTGTCGACAAACATATATTCTGTCTCCACATCCGGATATTCCTTTTCAATCTCCTGTGCTACCTGACGCCAGAGACGAGAAGTAGCCAACACATTCGCCTTATCGACTACCGTTACTTTCTTGCGGCGTTTCTGTGCATACTGGTAAGCCAGGCGAACGATACGTTCGATCTCTTCACGGGTATAAACACAGGTATCGTAAGCCGTGTTCCCATCTTCGCTTCTACCCTGCGGACGACCGAAATACATACCGCCTGTCAATTCGCGGATACACATAAAGTCTGCTCCCTCGATCAGTTCGGCACGAAGCGGAGATTTATGCAACAGCGACGGGAACGTTGTTACCGGACGGATATTGGCAAAAAGTCCCAGCTTCTTACGCATTCCCAGCAGTCCTTGTTCGGGGCGTACCTTTGCGGAAGGGTTATTATCATATTTCGGAGAACCGATCGCACCAAAATAAACGGCGTCGCTCTGCATACAAAGTTCGTGCGTTTCATCCGGATACGGGTTACCGGTCTCATCGATGGCAACCGCTCCCACCAGAGCGTGTTTATAACTTAGTTCGTGGCCATATTTTTCGCATACGGCTTTAACGGCTTTCATGCCTTGTTCTACAATCTCGGGACCGATACCGTCGCCGGGAAGGACTGCGATGTTTAATTTCATTTCAGTTTGTTATTTTAGTCTCTTTTAAATAGCACATATTTGGGTTCCATAGGGACGTAACTATCATCGTCCCACAGGGTGCTCGTAATCATCAGGTCGGCACTGTAACGGTTACAAGCAATAGGCACATTATGAACACGACACTGGCGAAGCAACATCTGAATATCAGCTTCGTGCGGTTGCGCGTTCAGGTCATCGATCAGGAAAACCGCCAGATCCACCTCCTTGCGTACCACCATGGCAGCAATTTCTGCATCACCGCCTAACGGCCCGGAATGCATACAGATTACTTCGGCAGCAATACCTTTCTCGTCGAAAGCATTACGTATCAGTCCGCCGGTTGTACCGGTACATACTAAAAGATGGTGGGAAAGGAATTCTGCATTGTGTACAGCCCATTCTACCATGTCAGCTTTACGATTGTCGTGCGCTACCAGCGCAATGGTCAGTTTTCTGTTCATAACTAATACCTCCTATATTTATTGTTCAATCTTATTCAGCATCTTCAGCGTCGCCTTGATGGCGGCTTCCGTCTGGTCGGCATCGAGGCCGCGGGTTTTGAAATCTATCCCGGCATAATTCCAGCTGATGATCGTCTGCACAAAGGCATCGGTACGACCTCCGGGGGGAATGGATACGGAATAGTTCGTCAGCATCGGGAACGGGCGGCCCAGGTCGGAATAGATCTTGCGAAGGGCACGGACGAACGCGTCGTACTGGCCGTCGCCGGATGCCGACTCTTCGTATGCCTCGCCGTCGATCTCTATTTTCAGCGTGGCTACCGGCCTCAGTCCCTGCGCCAAAGATAAGGAATAATTTAATATACGGATACGTTGGTCCGCCATTGCATCGTGATGAAGCACATCGCTGATGATATATGGCAGGTCTTCCGTCGTCACCATTTCCTTCTTGTCGCCCAGTTCGATGATACGCTCGGTGATCTTACGCATGGAATCGTCGTCCACGTCGATTCCCAACGATTCCAGGTTCATGCGGATATTCGCCTTGCCGGAAGTCTTTCCGAGGGCATATTCGCGGACACGGCCGAAACGTTCGGGGATCAGGTCGTTGCAATACAGGTTGTTTTTGCTGTCGCCATCGGCATGAACGCCGGCACATTGCGTAAAGACATGTTCGCCGATGATCGGGCGGTTCGGGGCGATATGGATGCCGGAATAGGTCTCGACCAGACGGCTTGCGGCGTTGATCTTTTCTTCCCGCACGCTTGTCTGACCGTTCAGATGATCTTTTATCACGGCGATCACGCTGCTGAGCGGTGCATTTCCCGCCCGTTCGCCCAGGCCGTTGATCGTGGTGTGGACACCGTGTATTCCTGCCCGGACTGCCGAATAGACATTGGCTACCGCCAGGTCGTAATCGTTGTGGGCATGGAAATCAAAATGCAGTTCGGGATAACGGTCGAGCATCTGTTTGCAGAACTCGTACGTATTGCCCGGATTCAGGATGCCCAACGTATCGGGCAGCATAAAACGTCGGATCGGCAGGTCTTTCAACGCATCGATCAGCTGGAAGACGTAATCGGGAGAGTTTTTGATCCCGTTCGACCAGTCTTCCAGATATATATTAACCTCAATACCTCTTTCGGTAGCCAGCGATACAACAGAACGGATATCTGCAATATGCTGTTCGGGCAATTTGCGGAGTTGTTCGGTTACGTGTTTATACGAACCTTTACAGAGAAGGTTTACCACGCGGCAACCGGCCGATTCGATCCAGTTGAGCGAGGCGTCGCCATCCACAAAGCCCAATACTTCGAGCTTATGCAGATTTCCGGTACGTTCGGCCCAGGCAGCCACTCGCTTCACGGCTTCGAACTCTCCGTCCGATACGCGAGCAGAGGCAATCTCCACGCGGTTTACTCCCAGATCCCCCAGCAGCATCTGTGCAATACTGAGCTTTTCGTGAGCCGCAAAAGAGACACCCGATGTTTGTTCCCCGTCCCGAAGGGTTGTATCCATTATTTCTACCATCTTACTTTCTATTTGCTTCGTACGCTTCTATCTTCGACTTATTAGCCAGCAGGTAATCGATATCGTCCAGGCCATTTACCAGGCAATCTTTTTTATAGGCATTGATGTCAAAGGATTCGCTTTTGCCGGTTGCGTTGTTGGTGATTGTCTGCGCGGGCAGGTCGATTGTCAACGTTGCTTTCGGATCGGCTTCGACAGAAGCGAATATCTCCGCCAGGAACTCTGGAGAAACAACAACCGGAACAAGGCCGTTGTTCATCGAATTGTTCTTGAAGATATCGGCGAAGAAACTGCTGACTACCGCCCGGAAACCATATCCGGCAATCGCCCAGGCAGCATGTTCGCGGCTGGAACCGCTACCGAAGTTCTTCCCGGCAACAAGAATCTGACCTTTATAAGTATCCTGGTTCAATACAAAGTTGGGATTAGGGTTACCGGCTTTGTCATAACGCCAGTCGCGGAAAAGATTATCGCCGAAGCCCTCGCGTGTGGTTGCTTTCAGGAAGCGGGCCGGGATGATCTGGTCTGTGTCGACATTTTCCAGAGGAAGAGGGACACAGGTCGATGTTACTATCGTGAATTTTTCTTTCATTTCGTTCTCTTAATTTATCGGTTTATTTATTGTAATTATTCGCGCTACCCGCGAAAGCCCTTTCGCGGCACCGGCGACACCACTGTCTCCACATCAACGACACCTCTGTCGCCGCACCGGAGACCGTCCCTGGTTACCGCATCGGAGACTACATCAACTCCCGGGGATCGGTGATCTTACCCGTTACTGCCGCAGCCGCTGCCACCAACGGCCCGGCCAGGATAGTACGTGCACCCGGTCCCTGACGGCCTTCGAAGTTACGGTTTGAAGTAGATACGGCATATTTGCCTGCCGGAACCTTATCTTCATTCATGGCCAGACAAGCCGAGCAACCCGGCTGACGCAGTTCGAAACCGGCTTCCGTCAATACCTTGTCGATACCTTCCGCACGGATCTGACGTTCCACCTGCCAGCTACCCGGAACCAGCCATACGATCACATCGTCGGCTTTCTTCTTTCCTTTCACCAGGGAGGCAAAAGCACGGAAGTCCTCGATACGGCCGTTCGTACAACTTCCCAGGAAGACATAGTCGATCTTTTTGCCCAATACCGGTTCACCGGCAGTGAAGCCCATATAGTCCAGAGATTTCTTGTAAGAGATACGGCCGGCCTCGTCTACGCTCTCCATTGTCGGGATGTTTTCGCGGATACCCATTCCCATTCCCGGATTGGTTCCGTATGTAACCATCGGATCGATGTCTTCTGCATGGAAAACGACTTCCTTGTCGAATTTGGCATCGGGGTCACTGTAAAGTTCGCGCCATTCAGCCAGTTTCTTTTCCCAGGCTTCGGCACGGGGAGAGAATTCACGGTCTTTCAGATAGTCGAAAGTGACCTGGTCGGGAGCGATCATACCACCGCGGGCACCCATTTCGATAGACAGGTTGCAGATGGTCAGACGTTCTTCCATTGTTGTGTTGCGAATCGCTTCGCCGGCATATTCAACGAAATAACCGGTAGCACCGCCTGTCGTCATCTTACTTATAATGTATAGGGCGAAATCTTTTGCCGTTACACCCGGTTTGCGTTTGCCGTCGATGGTGATACGCATCGTCTTCGGCTTGCGCTGCATAATACACTGAGTAGCCAATGTCATTTCTACCTCGCTGGTACCGATACCGAAAGCAATCGCGCCCATGGCACCGTGGGTAGAGGTATGAGAGTCACCGCAAACGATCGTCATACCCGGCTGAGTCAGACCTGTTTCCGGTCCTACTACATGGATGATACCGTTTTTAGGGTGTTGCAGACCGTAATAAGTCAGGTTGAAATCCTTCGCATTCTTTTCCAATGTATCCACCTGATTCTTGGAGACAGGGTCTTCGATCGGTTTTTCCTGATTCAATGTCGGGATATTGTGGTCCGGCATACAAGTGATCTGCTCCGGTCGGAACGGCTTCAGACCACGGGCACGTAACCCCGCAAAAGCCTGCGGACTGGTTACTTCGTGGCAATACAGACGGTCGATGTAAAACTGGATCGTTCCGTCGGGCAGGGTATCCACCACATGTTTCTCCCAAATCTTTTCGAATAATGTCTTGCTCATTGCTAATTATGTATTATGTTATTTTACGAACTTGTTGATTGCGTCGATGAAGGCTTCTACGGAAGCAGCGATGATATCGGTATTGGCGGCAAAACCGTAATAATTGTTTCCGTCGTATTCCACCTGCATATGGACTTTACCCATGTCGTCGCTACCTTTATTAATAGCCTGGATGAGAAATTCCTGGATGGTCATCGTGCGGTGGATAATCGACTTCACGGCTTTGATGGCTGCATCCACCGGACCGTTGCCGGAAGCGGCTGCTTCAAACTTTTCACCGGCGATATTCAGGCAGACGCTGGCAACAGACTGTAAGCCGACACCCGATGTAACCTGCAAATATTCCAGTTTGATACGGTGCATGGCAGTGCGGTCTTTTCCGGCCAGCATCAACACGTCGTCGTCATTGATATCTTTCTTGCGGTCAGCCAGTTTCAGGAATTCCTGATATACCTTATCCAGTTTTTCCTGATCCAGTTCCACACCTAAAACACTCAGGCGGTGTTTCAATGCGGCACGTCCGCTACGGGCGGTCAATACGATTGCGTTATCGTCGATACCCACATCTTTCGGGTCGATAATCTCATAGCTTTCACGGTTTTTCAATACACCGTCCTGGTGGATACCGGAAGAATGGGCGAAAGCATTACGTCCGACAATCGCCTTGTTCGGCTGAACCGGCATGTTCATCAGGCTGGAAACCGTACGGCTGATGCCATAGATTTTGGTTGTGTTTATATTGGTTTCGATACCACGTTCTTTGTGGCTACGGAAGATCATGGCTACTTCTTCCAGCGAAGTATTACCGGCACGTTCGCCGATACCGTTGATGGTCACTTCCACCTGGCGGGCACCGTTCAGGACACCCTGCACGGTATTGGCTGTTGCCATACCCAGGTCATTATGGCAGTGGGTGGAGATGATTGCATGCTGGATACCATCCACATGTTCCATCAGATATTTGATCTTTTCACCATATTCGTCGGGCAGACAGTAACCGGTCGTATCCGGGATATTCACAACGGTTGCACCCGCTTTGATCACCGCCTCCACGACACGTGCCAGATAGGCATTGTCCGTACGTCCGGCATCTTCGCAGTAGAATTCGATATCTTCCACATATCTTTTGGCATATTTGGTGGCAGCGATGGCGCGTTCCAGTATCTCGTCCTGGTTGGAGTTGAACTTATAACGGATATGGTAATCGGAAGTACCGATACCAGTATGGATACGTCCGCGTTTGGCGAACTTCAATGCTTCGGCAGCCACATCTATATCTTTTTCAACCGCACGGGTCAAAGCACAGATAGTCGGCCAGGTAACGGCCTTGGATATTTCAACCACACTGTTGAAATCGCCCGGACTCGATACAGGAAATCCTGCCTCAATCACATCGACGCCCAGTTCTTCGAGTGCTCTGGCAACCTGAATCTTTTCAATACTGTTTAACTGGCAACCCGGCACTTGCTCACCATCCCGTAATGTGGTGTCGAAAATAAATAATCTGTCTGACATAGTTTTTATCATCTTAAATTTGTTAATATTCTTTTGTTCATTCATAAAAAAAGCCTCTCTCACAAGGAAGTGAGAAAGGCTCTTTTATATCTTCATGCATCAGAAAAGCACGTACAGTCTCACTTCCTATCCCGTTCCCAGAGTAGAATAATGTTTAGAGAAATAATGAGACTATTTGCTATATTCTGTTTCATTGTCATTTTTATTTAACGCTGCAAAGATACAGCCTTTTTCTAAACCACCAAATATAAAACGATATTTTTTATACATATTCTCTTATAAACTGAAAGAGGAAAGGCTTTCGAATTAATAAATCATTACTCAAACTTCCTTCCTATAACAGTCTCCCACCTATCCTACCCTGATAATCGGTATATCCAGCAGGAATGCGATTTTCTCCAGTTTATCTATCTGATGTCCAAGCCCTATCGCACAATGATGGGAAGGTCCCGCCTTGCTCCAGGCGTCGATAAAAGCACGGGCACCACAGGCAAAACGATAGCGGCTGTTCGTATTTCCGATCTTCAAAGTCGGTCCTTCCACCGATTCCCCTTCGGCTGCCAGCAGGAAAACGCCGTCTTTCCCTTCGCAGACGGACAGTAAAGTAACAGGGCCATGTTTGACCGTCATCTGAATAGACAATCCTTTACCCGGTTTGCCATGATAAACCGGAAGCGGCACCAACCGGACTTTTCCTTCCGCTATGGCAAAATGAGCCGGACCGTCATGCCCCAACATAACGATATCATCCTTGAAGTCGAGGGCATAAAATTCAGAGAAAGAGCCGCCTGAGCCCAACAAAGACATGATCTTCATTGCCTGTACATTCTTCACTTCACATTCGCCGGCAACAGGGATCTCGCGTCCGGTCAGCAACGTGTTCCCGGCAATGACGGAAGTCACAATATTCTCATAATCATTTCCGGCATAGCCTTCATAATAATAGGCCATCGAACCCAGGTCGTGCGCCTCGATCAGCCTGTCAAGGGCTATGGATGTCCGGGCGGCACGTTCCAGCTCACCGGCTTCGCATTGCTCGTCGATCTCAAAACAAGCATTGAATTCATCCAGTTTGTCTTTTACATCTTCATCGGTAACATTGTCACGGTAGGCTTTCAGTTCGCACATCTCCACAATTTCCACATGCGTACCGAAAACAGACGACTGCCGGGTCAGGTCGGTATACACATCGAGCATCCCGCAATAATAATGGCCCAGGATTCCCATGCGGTTATTCTTCATCCCATTTATCACACGGGCGGCATCGATCCAGCCGTTTATCTGCTTCCACACATATTCTTCCTGCAAATAGCCGCTTACGATTTCATAAGGAATACCGGCGCGGTTGAACACGCTGGCAAATTCAGGGACGGAACAGGCCTGGCAATGTGCCAACCATTCACCGGTCATTTTCCCCCTGTCACCCAATCCGTTTATATATTCATAGTCGATTGCCGCAACAGGCTGGATATTCAAGAGAATAACCGGGACCTTCACACGCTGGGCCAACGGCAGGACCGTCGAAGATAAAGCGTAGGTAGAAATAAAGACAAACAGAAGACTGATCTCTTCTTTCTTCAGATCTTCCGCTGCCTCAACAGCTTTTACCGGGTTATCAGCAATCCCGGCGTTAACGACTTCGGTGTCCGGACGGAACATCTCCGATGCGATCCAGTCCTGGTATCCGCAAAGACGTGTGTATAGTCCTTCAAATTGGGGCCAATACGTATCCAGGCCCAGTCCAATCAGGCCGACTTTAGTTTTTCCTGTTTTCATGGTATCTATTTTTCTATTATAAAATGTTATCAATAAGGAATACGGACGAATGCTTTTCTATCGGTAACGTAACCGTTGTCGTTTCCATGCCGGAAACACGTTTATGTTCATATGCCACCTTCATCCGCTGTCCGGTATGAGGGTTCAATAAGACAGGTTTCAGCTTCCCCCGCAACACGACATTTGCCTGATAGGGTTGATCTTTCAAATTGGCAAAATAATAAACAGACTGATTTTTCAGTTCCTTATGAATGTAATTCAATTCATGCCCTGCTTCAAAGGCCACGTCAGGAACAGGATAGGAATCCTCGATTGCAGTCTTTAAAGCATCCGGTCCAGGTTTCTCTACGAAAAAGGCTTTACCCGCAGTTGCGTAGGAAGCATTGACACCTAATATACGGGAAATGATGTCTTTCACCTCCTTGTCCTGTCCCGGTTCTACCGATTTCTCCGGCAACTGGGTTGTAAATATGACATTCCCCCCGGATTTAAAGAAAGACTCGACCTGTCGTAAAGCCGTTAACGATATTGTTTTTACTCCGGGAATAATAATCAACCGGAAAGTTTCTTTGTTCACCTGGTTGTCGAGGTGCAACAATCCTTTTTTCACACGGCATTTTGTAGATAAGACCTCCGGATGCAGATAAGTGAAATCACGCCCGAGGGTATCAGTCAATAAAGCCGAGACATGTGTATAATCCGTATTCGGGATCATTACCCCGCCTTCATAAAATCCCAGTTCCCCATCCATCACATGTTCTCCCTGAAGAGATTCGATCGGATAAAGGACTGCTATATCGGCGACATGTCTTCCTTCCTGCTGCAAAATATAGTTGAGACGGGACAGGAACTTATTAAATGCCGGAAGTGAATCGCGGTACAGTTCGTTCCGCCAGGATAACTCAGGCAGGAAAGTAACATTCCGATCATTATACCAGACAGCATGTGGGATAAGCGTATTGACCCCTTTCGTATATTGTTCCATGGCTATGTGGTAAAGCTCTTTTACACTGATATTCCCCATAGCGCCGTATGTTTCGGACATTACCTGGCGTTTGTCCCAGTTATAGGCAGAAGAAGAAACCACTTTATAAAACAATTCGGTCGGACGGCCTCCGCCAATTTTGTCAATACCGGGAATCCCCATATATTTCCCGCATAACATCAAGTCACCAGAAGTACCCACCGGATTCGCAATCTCTTCCTGATCCTGATGACCGGTAGAGTAAATGCCATGGGCAGAAGCCCATTCACCAATTATTTTCATAAAACCTTCGGAATACAAATGGGCACGCAAGCCAAACAGACGGTTCCGCGCAGATTGCGTTTCCTCCCCGATGTCATACCATAATGCCGGATACAGTAATTCGGGAGATTCCCCGTAACGGGAGATAAATTTGTCGTTAAACGCGTCTGTCCAGATACGTCCCTTAGCCCGGTACAGGGTCGGTTCATCAAAAAAAGTTTCTATGATCGTATTCCCGAAATAGGGAGAGAAACGGTCATAATATGCCTGATGAGTTTCTTTTACAAACAGCCTGACGGCTTCAGGGTCCAGATAATCCACATTCGGGTCGCCATCTTTCACACAGACGAAAAACATGATCTTCCAGGCTCCTTCCGGAACTTTCCATTTGAGTTTACCGGAACGAATATATTGTTCCAGCGAAATCCGATGCTTCGTCAGCGTGTCCATTGCAACGACCGACATCAGTTTTCCGGCAGGAACGACCTGTTCGAATGATTCGCCGATAGCTACTTTATACTCCACTTTGTCCAGCCGCTTGATCGTGGCATCCGGATATTTGTTCATGAAGCGAGGTACCCCATCCGCGTTGATGGCTCCCATACTTCCACTCGGAAAACCATACTCATCATACAGGGACATATGCACATCCAGTTTCTTGGCTTCCTCTATAATCTTGCTATAAAGATTGAAATAATCGTCTGACAGATATTCCGGCTTGAAGTCTTGCCCGAAAGGAAGGATTGCACAACCGCCATACCCGTCTTTTCGGATTATCTGACGGAATTGGTCCAGCAATTCGTTTTCATTGACCGTCGCATTATTCCAAAACCACAAAGGAACAGGCTTATATTTATTCTCCGGATTTACAAAAGCTAACTCACTGACCTGGGCAGATACTCCAAACGAGACAAAACACATACATATGACAAAGAAAATACCTTTCATTAAAGATTCTATTTAGGTTATACCAATGATTACCGTTTTTATGATTGTACAAATATAGAACCTCTGCTTCAACAGGTTATTTTCAAAACTGATTCTATTCTTCCCATTTTTGATAGTTCAGCCGGAGGATGTTTCTCCCATCTATATGTCTTATTTGGTTATTGTCAGCTTATCCACCTCTTTCCCCTCCATGTCCAGTATCCTGATGTTTAATTCTTTTACGCCTGCTTCCGCTTTCAATACCGTATTATTGGAGTTTACAATAACCGGAAAACGAACACCGTCTTTCGGTTCATTCCGCATATACCGGTGAAGGTGGCCGCAAAGCATGAGATCGACACCGGCATTATTGAGTAAGGGGATAAACTTTTCGGCAACTTCCTGCTCACCATGCCAACCACCGAACGGAGGCATATGGCAAATTACGACTTTAAACGGTGCTTCTTTATACTCCTTGCTTTCAAGTACCTTCTTCAACCATTCCGCCTGTTCCGTACGATACTGGTCATAGACTGTTATGCCGGCATATTCAAGATCCGAATCCGGTTTATCTTCGCCACTGTCCAGGATAACAAAGCAGACAGGTCCCTGGCGGAACATATAATAGATATGCTCCTGTTTCGGAGAGAAATAGTCCTGGAATGCGGTAGCAAAGGAACCGCGGGTTTCATGGTTTCCACGGGTATAGTACATCGGTATCTCGGAGGCGAAAAGCTCGGTTGCCTTATCCATAAAGCCTTCGAATATTTCCTTTTCATTGTTGAAAATAGAGACCATATCGCCATTGAACAGAAACATATCGGTCTTTTTCAGATCGCAATGGGAAACCAGTTTTTCCAGCAAATCGCTTTTTCCGTGGATATCGTTGACCATGGCAAAGTTCACGGATTGCCTGCCATGATCGCTGGTCAGGAACGTCAGCGGTTGCTTGCCGTAAACAGACGTTGCCGCCACATTCCCGTAAATCACCCGCCAGCCGACATGGCTTAACACTTCCTGCGAATACACCCGGTAGCGATAACGTGTGCCGGGCTTTAACCCTGTCAGATGCACAGAATGGACGGTAGAGGTCAGCTTGATGCCATTCTTCGCATTAAAGAACTTCGGACGTTCCGTCTGATAATAATGAGTTCCGTCATCAGGAGCCAGTTCCACCCAACCGATCGAAGGCTTGTTTGCAGTCCATACAACAGTGACTTCATTTTCTCCCAGATTTTGCAGATAAGGAGCATGCGTTATCTTTATATCGTCCTGGGCATAAGCAGAAAAAGTGATTAATACAGACAAAATAAACAGTAAACTGATTTTATTCATGGTATATCTTTTTAAGTTGTTAACGATCTCCTACAAAGATACATTCTTCATTTATTCCGGCAAACCCCACCGGGATTAAATCCCGTTATCTACAGGAAAGAAGCACACCTTCACAGACACGCCTCTCCTTTTATGACTGATTAAACTATACCAAAAGAATTTGGTCCATTTCTTATCAGATATGAACTATCCTGTCCCCGTGCTTGACACGGGGCCGCAGAAGAACAGGCAGTATCAAAAGATACATATAGGATACGGTTTGTGCTTTTGCGATCCCGTGTCAAGCACGGGAACGGGATAGTTCAAATATTTCTATATTGAAACATCCTTTTGCTGCGGTTGCCTTGTTTACTATTGATGATTTACTTTTTGGGATATAAAAGCCAAGTCCTATCCGGAGAACATACTATTGGATACAAAGCGTCAGGAGAGTTCCTGGAAGTTAAAGGATTGTCAAAATGATATTTTATGTATGTGCTGAAGGAATTGTACGGACAAGGGAAATGTCGATCTGTTTTTATAGAAATTTCGCCGACTTACCTTTATTCGCTTTGACCTGATTGTTGCAATATTCATATCACAAAAAATGTATATTATCTATGATTGTTACCCATATACCACATCTATTCATAATTTATTAACATATTGCTATTTTACACACACATCAAAAAACGGTTGCTCTGGAAATAAAAACTGTCTAAAAACATATGATTTTCTCTTTTAAAAGCACTAATTGAGGTGTTTTCCTTCTCTAAACGAATAAAAACTCCACTACAATAGAAATTTATCTCAGTTTAAACGAAATTGAAATCTGTTTAAACTAAAATTTTCTTCGGTTTAAACGAGATAAAAAGTCGATATCAGATATCTGTTATGTTAATAAATGTATGCTTCCCTTTTCTAGAATGAACAAATAAAAAATAAGTCTGTTTCCTCCAAAGGCCATTTACACTCATAATATTCATATATCATTCATTTTTATATCATTTTGATTTTGCCGTCTGTTTGGTTACAGGAAGTGAAGTTTTCATACGACTCTGATTTGCATCGACCGTTTCACTGATATCATGTTCACTATTATCGGTTGAAAGAGAAACTATTTTTCGCAATGACATACGTTTACTGGTAATTCTGGATCAGGTGAAAATACTGGATTCCACGCATCGCCAGCGCCTGACCTTTGATGTGTTTTTTCTGTGGTACAAATATTATCAGGCAACTCTTTCCGATATTTATTATGAGAGATAAACCGGATTTATTTTCTACTAACCCTTTCGACATACGAAAAAAGAAGTAATCTGGAGCCGGAAGTAATCGAAAAGATTGCCAAAGCATTAGATATACCCGAAGAAGCAATTACGGAACTAGGCGAAGCCACTTCCATTAATATCTTTTCCGGCACCTGGCAAGATAATGCTAATTGCCAGAATTATAATCCTACATTTAACCCCTTAGAAAAAGTCGTTGAATTATACGAACGTTTATTGAAAGCGGAGCAGGAGAAGGTGGCCATGTTACAGGAAGTGCTAAAGGACAAAAAGTAAAACAGTGAACATCAAATGTTACAAATAAAAGAGAGGGAGGCATGTAATAAACACCTCCCTCTCTTTTATTTATTTACAACAGATGAAACTTACTGCCCGCTCCACGGATTCTGATCTGATTCGGAGATCGCATCATTATTCAGGATTTCCATTTGCGGGATTTGACAGAAGAAACGGTAATCGTTCGACTCCAGCGTCCCTATCGGTTGCGGATCGAGCGCATTATATCCGTTCAGATACTGCATGCCCCATACGTAATGTCCGGCAGGATTGGTAGTTGATTCACCGATACGAACCAATCTCTTTTGCAGGCGCACCAGGTCGTAAAAACCGGCTTGTCCTTCACAGATCAACTCTTTACGGCGTTCCACATAGATGTCTTCCAGCAAAGCTTCGCCTCCGGCATTGGTTGTCGGGGTAGCATTACGTGCCACCTGCAAACGGTTCAGCAGATTCAGGGCCTCACCGGAATTACCCTTTTGGGCTGCAGCTTCGGCCATGATCAGCAGCATTTCGGCTCCGCGCATCAGGCAGACTTCCGGACGGGTGGCGCTTTGAATAACGCTTCCGCCGTCTTCACCATAATGCTTGTATTTGTCGAAAGCCCATTTTGTATTGATTTCCGTATTCGCATTGTTCGTACGTTTCCAGAACTGGTAACGGTCTTCTTTTTCTTCAAACAGTTTCACAAACTGCTCATCCACGAAGTAGTCAAGGAACGAATAGATAGGGCCGTCGGCATAACCCTCGCCGTAGCTGGCATCCTGGTTATACCAGAAATTGAACTGCGTACTACCGCCCAGGTTATTATCGGCTGTATATTTCATGGCCCATACCACTTCTGCATAATTGCCGGAGATCATATCGTCGAAACCGGAACGGTATTGTTCGCGGGTCATCAACTGGCTGTGCTGATCGTAGACGATCTTGGCTTCGTTGTAAGCGCCGTCCCAGTTCTGCATCACCAGGTAAACACGGGCCAGGATTCCCGAACATATTTTGGAGTTAATCAGCCACATATCGTCCGGATTATAATCGGCAAGCAATGTTTTAGCCGTCGTCAGGTCGGACACAATCTGGGTATAGACTTCCTCTACGGTAGAAAAACCTTTATGGGATTCATCATCGGAAGAGGTACGCAGGATCACCCCACGCTTGCTTTTAGCTATCGCATACGTCTGCTGGTAATTCTGGATCAGATGGAAATACTGGATTCCACGCATCGCCAGCGCCTGACCTTTGATATGTTTCTTCTGTGTCTCATCACCGGCGGCGGCATCCACATTGGTCAGGATGATATTGGCACGATTGATCACATTATAGCACATCGACCAGATTTTTGAGGCATTTCCGTCAGCCTGTGTTTTTGAGTTGGAATACTGGTATGCTGTTACCTGATCACCTCCCATATTGGTATGGCTGATCACGTCGGCACCACTCGCATCGACATACATCTGGAATCCGGGAAGACCGGCATACACACGGTCGCCTTTATCGGTATTAAAATACAGCTGCTTATAGGCTGAAGTCAATACTTTTTCCAACTGGGAGACATTCCCCAGTACATCTTCATCGTTTACTTTCACATAGGAGCTGGTTGTCAGGTCGTCGTTACATCCGGTCAGGGCCATACCAGCAAAAACCAGGGACAGGAAGGATATATTTATAAATCGTTTCATAAATATCATTTTTTACGTTTACAATGTGATTTGAATACCGACCATATACAGTCTTCTCGAACCCTGAATACCGTTATCGGTTTCAGCATTACCGTTATAACTGTTACCCATTATACCTGTTTCGGGGTCTGTGTAGCGTTTTTTGGCAGGACCGAAAGTCAACAGGTTATTACCGGTTACATAAACACGCAGGTTTTCTACCAGGGCCTTGCGGGTAAGGCTCTTAGGCAGCGTATAGCCTAATGTCAGGTTTCTCAGACGCCAGTAGTGGTTGTCGAACACGAAGTTATCTGCATATTTTACCGTCGCGCCATACTGGTTGTACGACCAACGTGGGATAAGCACATCCGTATCGCCCGGCTGACGCCATCTGTCCTCAACCAACTCCTGTATCACACCGACACCCGGACGGTTCATGATACGTTCTTTATATGTATAGTCCGATATTTTGGAACCATAAGAATAATAGAACATGAACGACAGGTCGATCCCTTTGAACTGGAAGTTATTGGTGATAGCACCGAATACTTTGGGAATCGCGGAGCCACAGTACACAAAATCGTCTGTCGTTACTTCTTCCTGCTTTTCCGTACGTTTCCAACCGCCGTTACCATCGCGGATCAACCAGCCGGGTACTCCGGTTTCCGGATTAACACCGTCGTACTGGGGAGCGATAAATTCATACAGAGACTTGCCTTCCTCCATCTTGTAGGTACAGGCCGTACCGGAATAGGTATAAGGACCTGTAGGCAAATAAGTCACCTCATTTTTCAGCGTACTCATGTTGGCATCGATATCCCATCTGAAATCTTTCGTTGTAAGGATATTCGCATTCAATGTGATTTCAATCCCGCTATTACGCAGGTCACCGATATTCATATTATACCCGGATGCACTACCAACCTGGGCAGAGAGAGGCAGTTCCTTATAATACAACAAGTCATGGGAAGTACGGGAATAATATTCCACTGTACCGCTAAGTCGGTTGAATACAGAGAAATCCAAACCGATATTCCATTGCTGATTACTTTCCCACTTCAAGTCCGGTGTCGGATAGGTAGATGGTTTTAAACCGGATTTCAGATACAGGTCATCACTTTCATAAGTACCCTGGTATCCGTAAAGGACTTCATCCCCTGCCTTACCATTCGATTCACGCACGATCAGCTTATCATTACCAGTTGTACCGTAACTACCACGCAACGAAAGGTTATCAATCCATTTCAGGTCTTCCATAAAACCTTCTTTCGATATTCGCCATGAACCGCCTGTCGACCAGAATGTACCCCAGCGATGATCGGAGCTGAAACGGGAAGAACCATCCTCACGAAGCGAAGCGGACAAGTAATACTTATTCAAGAAGTTATAATCGACTTTACCAAAGAACGAAAGCAGAGAGTATTTATCACGTCCGCCGGAAACACCGAAATTCTTGGTGGTATTCGACAACTCGTATTTACCTAATTCCATGATACCGTATCCCCAACCTTGTTCGTAGTGGGAATCCCAGGTATACCATTCGTGTCCGACCAGACCTGAAATCGTATGGTCACCGATCATCCATTCACCGGACAATACATTATTCCAGGTGGTAGAACGTTTATTGAAATTATAACGGCTGGCATAACCACCGTCTGCCAGTATAGAAATACCATAAGGTGCAGTCTGTCCGCTACCATGTACGGCGGAAGTATATTGCATGGTACGATACCAGTAATCGTCAATATTCAAAGCCGAACGGAATTTCAGGTTGAAAGGCAGAGTAAACTCTGTATTTACCTGGGCAGACAGGATATGCCCCATATTGTTATCGAAACTGTCATCGTTCGGATTATCCCAATAATCACCCGAGTTATTCAGGATATGGGCACCAAAGAAGTTATTGGTATATTTACCGTAACTGTACATCCGTTCCCCTGTTTTTTCAGAAACTACCCAACCGGTATTATCTTCATTACGTAACCAGGGTGAAGACAAAGTCGTCGTAAAGTTAGCCGCACGGCTGGCACCACCGGAAAGGTTCTGGCGATGACGCGAATAAGAAAGGCTACCGGCCACTTTCCACCAATCGAACAACTCTGTACTCAGGTTGGTACGGAAAGAATAACGTTTATAATACTGCCGGTTACCATATCCCTGGTCGTCCAGATAACCGCCGGAGAAGAAATAGGCTGTTTTTCCACCATTGGCCTGACCACTTATATCCACACTATAATCCTGGCGCAGTTTACGGGAGAAGATAGCTTTGTAGACATCCCAATCATCTTCATCCCAGACATATTCCAGATTAGGATTCATGTAAGGATTCCCATTGCCATCATGCAATACGTAATTTTCATTGATATGTCTGAACGGAGTGACATAAATCAGATTACCATTCGAATCTTTTGTAGCCTTTACCTGTTTGGTCAATGCCTGCGACGAAGCATAATCGCCCGCCTGTTGCATATTCATGCCGTCATAAAGAAGGGCATCATAATACAAGGCATACCAGGTATTTTCCAGCTGCTGGTACGGATCGGCTTTTTTCGGATTCTTGACAGCATTATCCGAAGTACCCCAACCTCCGCGGAAGTTAATACGCGGTTTTTCTGATTTACCCCGCTTGGTTGTAATCATTACGACGCCGTTTGCTGCACGCGAACCGTAGAGCGAAGTGGCCGCCGCATCCTTCAACACCGTCATCGATTCAATGTCCGTAGGATTGATCTGGTTCAGTTTTCCATCGTAAGGCATCCCGTCCACAATATACAACGGATCGGCCTTTCCGGACATGGAAGCAATACCACGGATCTCCACACGGGCATCAGCTCCGGGGTTACCCTGTACATTCACAACATTCACACCGGCACTCATCCCCTGCAATGCTTCCGCAAAGCCGGAGCCCATGATCTTTTCGAGTTTTTCAGCTTTTACAACGGAGGCCGATCCGGTGAAGGTTGATTTCTTAGCCGTTCCATAGGTTACGACAACGACTTCATCCAGGTCCTGTGTCGCATCACTTAATTTTACATTTAAAATAGATTGTCCGTTCCAAGTGATCTCCTGAGTGGCCAGGCCGACAAAGGAAATAACAATAACCGCTCCCCGCCGAACATTATCCAGCGTAAACTTTCCATCGATATCGGTTATCGTACCGATAGTGGTTCCTTTCACTACAACAGAAGCTCCGGCGACAGGTCCCATCTGGTCCTCTACCAGGCCGGTTACCTTATTACCCTGTTGTACTACCATCGTTTCCGGACCTGTAGGATTGGCAGCAATCGCACCTGCCGCACCTAATAATACAGAAATCATTAGTGATCTAATTAGTTTTGAGTTGGTCCACATAGCTAAATTCAAGTCTTTAATTAAATAAAATTAATCACAATAGCGTTCATTTCATTAGAGGTTACACTTTTCTAAGATAAAAGTGACTGGCATACATTTCAATAAAATAAAGTCAACTAAAACAAAGATATACTGATCATTACACACAACATCCTTCTATATTTCCACTCTACAAACTACAGTATCTCCATCAGCAAATATAACTTATCATTATTTAATACAAGCATAATTATGTATATTTATTGCTCTAATAAATATATTTTAACCACCATTTAATTGATTTTTTTATCTAAAATCCACATTCAAACAATGACATACATATTGGGATGAAAAATCAATAACAGTTGCAATCAAAAACATTTTTTAACCATTAACGCATTACATAAACCATAAAAAAACGGCAACCCGAAAAGCCGGATTGCCGTTTTTATATCACAAAATGTTTAACTATTAATGTATCACCATTTATTAGTTGTTTTCAGGACGAAGTTTACGAACAACAGCACCTGCACGCCACATTTCACTTTCGCGAAGAGCAGCCAGTTCTTTTTCCAGACCTTCACGATAGTCAGGCTTGCTGTTTGTGTCGATAGAACGCTGTGCTTCGTTACCGCAGGCAACTTCGCTATACAACTTCTGGAACACCGGTTTTGTAGCATCGTGGAACGGGCCCATCCAGTCCAAAGCACCACGCTGTGCAGTTGTTGAACAGTTTGCATACATCCAGTCCATACCGTTTTCTGCGAACAACGGCATCAATGATTGAGTCAGTTCTTCTACTGTTTCATTGAATGCTTCAGAAGGTTCGTGACCGTTTTCACGCAAAGTTTCGTACTGAGCCAACAGTAATCCCTGGATAGCTCCCATCAAAGTACCACGTTCGCCGGTCAGGTCAGAATAAACTTCTTTCTTGAATGTTGTTTCAAACAAGTAACCAGAACCAACACCGATACCCAGTGCAATCACGCGATCCCATGCTTTGCCTGTTGCATCCTGGAAGATTGCGTAGCTTGAGTTCAGACCACGACCCTGCAAGAACATACGGCGCAGTGAAGTACCTGAACCTTTCGGAGCAACCAGGATTACGTCTACATCAGCAGGAGGGATGATGTTTGTACGTTCTTTGTAAGTGATACCGAATCCGTGAGAGAAATACAAAGCCTTACCCGGAGTCAGGTATTTTTTGATGCGCGGCCAAACTTCAATCTGAGCAGCATCTGAAAGCAGATACTGGATGATAGTTGCTTTTTCGCATGCTTCTTCGATATCGAACAGTGTTTCGCCCGGTACCCAACCGTCAGCAACGGCCTTTTCCCAGGTCTTACCACCTTTACGTTGTCCTACAATTACGTTAAAACCGTTGTCGCGCAGGTTCAGGCTCTGGCCAGGACCTTGTACGCCGTAACCTATTACAGCGATTGTTTCGTCTTTCAATACTTCTCTTGCCTTTTCCAACGGAAATTCTTCGCGGGTTACTACGTTTTCGTCAACGCCGCCAAAATTCATTACTGCCATTTTCTTTTTACTATTAAAATGTATATAAAATAATTTGTTTTTCAGATCCAGGTAACGGCAGCGCGGCTGATGGCTTTGCCGTCGTTACAGATTGCCATATTATATTTACCGGGGGATACTTCCTGGTTATGGAGAGTCAGCTCCATCCCATACTTTCCTTCGGACTGATAAGCTATTTCGAAACGGCTTATCTCTTTTTCTCGGAACAGGCTGATATCGAACAAGTCGAGCAGGTGTTCCATGTATTTGATACTGTTCAGGTGGCCGTTTACGTCCAGGTCACTGTACTTCACACGGTAAGGTTCGCCGGAAGTGTTGTTTTCCACCGGAGCAATTTTACCCGGTTTTTCAATCGGACAGGGACGGTCGGTGATATAAGCACTCAGGCCCTCCACATCGAGCAAGGTCGGGCGGCGGGTTTCCATATCGATAGCCGCCCAGATAGAGCGGGCAAAGCCAAAGGTCTTGCCTTCGCCGTTCACCAGTTCAAAGCAACGGCTGGTAAACAACTTACCGACCTCATCCACCCAGGTATATAAAGTTACAGATTCAGACATAGCAGGATAAGAAGTCATCTCGATAGCCAGACGGGAAAGAACCCAGGCGGTATGCCTTTCGGTCATATCGTTATATCCGAATCCACGGTCGGCGGCATGGCAAGAAGCAGCATGCAACAAATAAGTTCCGATCATAGGGATTGTAATACGTCCCCGGAAGTCCATCAGATAAGACTCTGTTACGAAATGAAATTCTCCTACTTTGTTCTTCTCCATAATTTACTTTATTTACAAAATGTTTCCTTATTATTCTCAGACATGTTTTTCCTGCAACTTCTTTTCCATTGCAGATAACATGTCGCTCAGACGTTCTACCTTACTCTTCGTTATAGCAACGCGTCCGGAACGGATAAATTGCAGGACACCGATCGTCTCACTCAATTCTTTAAACAAAGCCTGTGTCTCATCATAATGACCACTCTTTTCCAACACCACACAATCCTCATTCATTTCAAGGATACGGGCATTGTACTTACGGATCAGATCCTCAACCGTCCCCATCTTGATAAAGAGTTCGGTACTCAGTTTATAAAGAGCGATTTCCTGGTAAACCAGGTCTTCATCCGTATTATAATAGGCTTTCAGGATATCCACACGCTTGTCGATCTGTTTTACGACCTTGTCGATCGTATCCTCGTCGGCAAAGGTAGTAATTGTAAACTTATGTATTCCCTTTATAGCAGAGGGAGAAACAGAAAGCGTCTCAATGTTCAGTTGCCGGCGCGTAAAGATAACAGTTATCTGATTCAGAAGACCAACAGTGTTTTCCGAAAAGATAATAACGGTATATAATTGTTTTGTATTCATAGTTTCTCCTCCTTACTTATCACCCAAAATCATGTTTGTCACGCTTCCTCCGGCCGGAACCATCGGATATACCATACCACAAGTTTCCACATTGGCAACCAACATATAGGCACCATCGTGATTCAACATTTCAGCAATCGCCTCATCCAAGTCTTCCCGTTTATCTACCGCACGGGAAGCAATACCAAAAGCCTTGGCTATCGCTACAAAATCCGGATTCTTCATGATGGTATTCGAATACCGTTCGTTGAAGAACAGCTCCTGCCACTGGCGTACCATTCCCAGGAAATTGTTGTTAAGAACGATGATCTTTACATTCAGATTTTCCTGCATGATAGTTCCCAACTCCTGGATAGTCATCTGGATACCACCGTCGCCGGTAAAGAAACAGACCGTACGGTCAGGCGCTCCCAGCTTCGCTCCAATGGCGGCGGGAAGGCCAAAGCCCATCGTTCCCAAACCTCCAGAAGTAACTACGCTGCGTGTTTGTTTATATTTGAAATAGCGAACACCCATCATCTGGTTCTGACCTACATCCGTAACCAGAATCGCATCATTATCGGTTGCTTCGGAAACCTTACGGACTACTTCGCCCATTTTTAGTTGGCCTTCGGTAGGATAGAGTTCTTTTTCTATTACCTTATTATATTCCTCTTTTTCATCCGGTTCGAATTCAGCATTCCATTCCGGACGCTTCCGTTCTTCCAGTAAAGCCGTAATCATCGGAATCGTATGCTTGGCATTTCCCAGCACTTTCACGTCGACCGGCACATTCTTTCCGATCTCCGAATTGTCGATATCCAGGTGGATAATCTTTGCCTGCTTGGCATAAGTCTTCAGGTCGCCGGTTACACGGTCATCGAAACGCATACCGATAGCAATCAGCACGTCACATTCGTTTGTCTTGCGGTTCGGTCCGACATTTCCATGCATCCCCAACATACCTTTATTTAATGGGAAGTCCGAAGGTAATGCAGACAAGCCCAATACGGTAGAACCGGCTGGTATATCGTTTTTCAACAAGAATTCTTTCAGTTCTTCTTCGGCTCCTCCCAGGATAACCCCCTGCCCTACCAGACAGAATGGCTTTTTGGCATTATTTATCAATGAAGCAGCCACCTCGATACGTTCCTCCCTGATATCCGGTTCAGGCTGGTAACTACGAACATAATCCACTTTCTGATACTCATAATCTACCAAACCCACCTGTGCATCTTTCGCCAAATCCAGTACCACAGGTCCCGGGCGACCAGTCGATGCGATATAGAAAGCACGGGAAACGGCCCAAGCAATTTCTTCCGGGCGGCGTATCTGGTAAGCCCATTTGGTAATCGGTTGTGTGATACCGATCACATCAACTTCCTGGAAAGCATCTGTTCCAAGCAGCGGAGACGGAACCTGGCCGGCAATCACCACCATCGGTGTACTGTCCATCAGCGCATCGGCAATACCAGTGATGGTATTGGTTGCCCCGGGACCCGAAGTAACCACCGTTACTCCCACTTTTCCGGAAACACGGGCATATCCCTGTGCAGCATGTGTTGCACCTTGTTCGTGGCGCACCAGAATATGTTTTAACTGATCTCTGTAATCGTATAAACTATCGTAAATTGGTATCGCCTGCCCACCCGGATAACCGAAGATAGTATCTACTCCTTCAGCGATCAGCGCTTTCAGCAAAGCTTCCGAACCGGTTATCTTTTGTTTGTCCATCTCTAAAATATAGTATTTGGTGTTTATTAATCTTCTACTATTCGTACACCGCCCTTATCGGCCGAAGCAACCATCTTTGCATATGCTTTCAGTGCTTTCGATACCGTACGTTGGCGGAAAGGAGGTGTAAAGGCTTTTGTTCCGCGGGCTTCTTCCGCTTCACGGCGTTTGGCCAGTTCTTCGTCTGTCACCTTTACATGTATGGTTCTTTCGGGAATATTAATTTCGATAATATCGCCGTCTTTCACTAAGCCAATCGCTCCGCCTGCAGCCGCTTCGGGAGAAATATGTCCGATTGACAAACCCGATGTTCCACCGCTGAAGCGTCCGTCTGTGATTAACGCACATTCTTTACCCAGATGTTTACTCTTTATATAAGAGGTAGGATACAACATTTCCTGCATACCCGGACCACCCTTAGGACCTTCATAGGTGATAACGACGACATCGCCGGAGACGACTTGATCTTTCAGGATACCTTCGCAAGCGGCATCCTGCGAATCGAATACTTTGGCAGGACCGGCAAAACGGAAGATACTTTCGTCTACCCCGGCTGTTTTAACCACACAACCGTCCTGTGCAATATTTCCATACAGAACAGCCAGACCACCGTCTTTCACATAAGCATGTTCCACATCGCGGATACATCCGGTTGCACGGTCGGTATCCAGTTCTTTATAATAACTTTCCTGCGATCCGAGCACCAGATTGAAACGGTGGGCCGGAGCACTTTTATAAATATTGATTGCTTCTTCCGTTACATTTACAGAGGTAATGCAGTATTGGTCGATAGCCTCATTCAAAGTCAGACCATCCGCACGTTTCACGGAACCGTCCACCAGACCGGCTTTTACCAGCTCATTCATAATACCGATAATACCTCCGGCACGGTTCACATCTTCCACGTGATAAGAACAACTCGGAGCCACTTTACAGATAACCGGTGTTTTGCGTGAAAGCATATCGATGTCTTTCATTGTAAAATCGACTTCCGCTTCATGAGCCACGGCCAACAGGTGAAGGACTGTATTCGTCGATCCCCCCATGGCAATATCCAGCGACATAGCATTCAGAAAGGCCTGCCGGGTGGCAATACTGCGAGGCAATACGGAATCATCGCCGTCACGATAATATTTAAAGGCATTATCAACAATCATCTTCGCCGCTTTTTTGAACAGGCGGGTACGGTTGGCATGTGTTGCAACAACTGTTCCGTTGCCGGGAAGAGCCAATCCAATCGCTTCGTTCAGACAGTTCATAGAGTTAGCCGTGAACATACCAGAACAGCAACCGCAGGTCGGGCAAGCGGAACGTTCCACCTTTTCTACTTGTTCATCGCTGATAGAATCGTCAGCCGCTTCAATCATGGCGTCGATCAAATCGAGTGCACGTCCGTCCAGATTACCGGCTTCCATCGGACCGCCGGATACAAAGATTGTCGGAATATTCAGACGCATACTGGCCATCAGCATACCCGGAGTAATCTTGTCGCAGTTACTGATACAAACCATTGCATCAGCCTTATGCGCATTCACCATATATTCCACACTGTCAGCAATGATGTCGCGGGAAGGCAGAGAATAAAGCATTCCGTCGTGTCCCATAGCAATACCGTCATCAATAGCGATCGTATTAAATTCTGCGGCAAAGCAACCGAGCTTTTCGATTTCCGCTTTTACCTGCTGTCCGATCTCGTGTAGATGCACATGGCCCGGTACAAACTGGGTAAATGAATTCACAATGGCAATGATCGGTTTACCGAACTGTTCTTCTTTCATGCCGTTGGCACGCCATAATGCACGGGCTCCGGCCATACGTCTGCCTTCTGTGCTATAGGAGCTTCTTAACGGATTCTTCATCATATCTGTTTTTATCTTTTAGTCAATAAAAAAGCCCTTCTCTATATGGAGAAAGGCTTAAGAAATATCTTTTACGACTTCACAACTTCTTACACACCTTTCTCCTTACCTACTAATGACTAGAAGGACCACCACGAGAATAATATGTAATACATTGTTCATCATCTTTTCTTATCGTCTTTATTTTGTTTGACGCTGCAAATGTAGAATAATAATTTGTACGAGCAAAGGATTTAAAAGAAAAATCTTACTTTTTCTTTCATTTATCAAGAAAAGAGGGCGGTTCATCTTGCATTTTAACAGATAACCAACCCTCAATCAATTGAATTCTTATTTCTGAGCCTCCATTCGCTTCATATTCGATAATTTCCGGTCATTCTCCTTTACTGATACGATTGTTCAATTCTTTCAACAAAGCATACGATTTCGGAGAAATCGTTCCATCCTGATAAATCCGGACATTAATCATCGGAAGATTTTTTCGCTTGTTAGATTCTTTCACTACCTGTGTCAATTCGTCAATAGAAAGGACCGGATCGCCGATAATGGAATCTTTATAAATGTGCGTCCAGTCACCCGGCTCCAATGTCCCGGAGAAAGTTGCCTGTAAACCATCCTGAGGGCCACCGTGAAACAACCCGTCCCCATCCAGCGGAAGAGAAGGATCGTTAACACCGGCACTGGCCAAAGACAAACCCAGTTCTCCGGCATAATAATCCTGAAAGTCCGTCAGCTTCGGCAATATCCAGGAATTGAAACAAATCGCCAACTCCTTATTTCCACTTTTGGCGGCTTTAGCAATCTTTTCAAACGAGGCACCGTTAGGATAATAACCGATACCGTCATCCATCCACAAACCGGCCAGACGATTTCCATACCGCAGGCTAATCTCTCCCACTATCTTTTCCACATTTGTAAACAAATCTCCTGCATTACCCCGTGTATAATGCTGCTTGTCCCACCATTCTTTATCTCCATGACCGACATGGTAATACAGAATCAGACGAATGCCGTATTTACCCAACGCATCAGATAAATCAGCCACTAAATCTCTCTTTGTGGTACGCCCCGGCAAAATAGAATCGATTGCCTGTATCGGAGCCGGGAAATAATATTCCGCCCACGATGTTGTAAAAAATATCAACTTCCCGCCACATTCGTAAACGGTTCGTGCAAAGCGGTCCACATCAAAGTTATTGACTGCATCCTCATAGGCTAACGGCTCTCCTGACTGGGGCATACTCTTTGAATTCCAGTGGAAGAAAAAGCCATAAGGCAAATCCGCCATCCAGGATGTATTACTGCGAAGTGATGTAGCTTCCGCCCGCAACCGTTCATAAGTCTCCGGCCGGGTGACTTCCAACGAGTACAGATACACATTAAAATCATCCTGCTTATCGGGTTTGCCAATCTTTAAAGATAAAATGGAAGTCCCCTTATTAAAATGTAAAGGGCGGGGGAACCTGCAACGCTGCCATCCGGTTGTATTTATCCGGCAAAGAACACTGTCCGTTCCATTGGATAATACCAACTCCGTTTCTTCCCCATCTCCCATCCGGTTGACAGAAACGATCATTTCAGCCATGTAGTCTTCACCGTCCGTATTGACTTTCCAGGATATTGACTGCTCGGGAGTTTTCCAGTTCTCCGCCCAGAATGCTTTATAAGGTTCTTCCGGATAAAGTTGTTTCACACCATTATTCAGTTCTCCACGAAAAGGAATCAACCGGTTTATGTTCGCCGAATCCAGGTTTAATGCCGTCGGATCAACCGGATTACTACAAGCGGCCAGACACATAACAAACAAAGACAAAAAATAAATATATTGCTTTTTCATTCGTATTTTACGGATATAGGAAGGGCCAATCCAATAATAACTCAGACCGGCCCTTCATGTATTCTACATTAATTATCTGTAATCCGGATTCTGAGGTATGTTGTTATTCAGAATTTCGGTATCAGGAATCAACCAAGTATTGTTGTAAGCACCGATAGGGACATTCAATCTGCTGCCACGCGCTTTCTGTACCTTATCGAATGTCTGGGTACGTTTCAAATCGTACCAGGCAAAACCTTCTTCATACAATTCATGCTGACGTTCCAGCAGAACGGCTTCACGGAACCGGTCCTGAGAAAGTCCGCTCAAGTCAGGCACGTTTGTCGGGTCGTTCTGGTCGACACGGGCACGTTTACGGATAGCATTGATATATTGATAAGCACCGGCCGGTCCGTTTATCTCATTTTCAGCTTCGGCGGCAATCAGATACATTTCAGCCAAACGAATCAATTGAGTCTGCCAGGTCAAAATATTGGTATTAGATGCTGGCAACTCCTGTTCCAGATACTCTTCATTGATATACTTATTATAATATGTACGCGCGATGACTTTATTTCCTTTCGCATTTACATATTCAGGTTTAATTCCCCATTCTTTACGCATATCACCTTTATCGAAGCTGGCAATAAAAGCATCTGTCGGAAGATACAAGGCTGTCTGGCTGCCAATCGGTGAAGATTCATTATGCATACCGCTATAACTATCGGGAGCGGAGAACAACTGAGCCCAGATAGTTTCAGCCGTATAACGTTCCGTCTTAAATACTTTATCGAAGGTAGGCATCAAAGAATACTGACCGCTGTTGATTACTTCAAGCGCTTTCTCTTTGGCTTTCGCATAATTTTCTTTCTGATTCATCGGGAAACCGGCAGAAGTCAGATAGATACGTGCCATAATCGCTTTTACGACCCATTTATTTACACGTCCCATATCCTGCGCTTCTTCCGGAAGTTTTTGTTCCGCATCCAGAATATCGTCAAAAATAAACTGATAGATATCAGCCTGCGGCGTACGGTCTATTGCCACGTCGGCATCACTGGTCACGACTTTATCCCGCAAAGGGACATCTCCAAAGAACTGGACCAATGTAAAATAAGACCAGGCACGCAAACATTTCGCCTCACCGATAATACGATTCTTGGTTTCGGCAGTAAAATCCTTATCTTCTATCGACTCCAATATCATATTCGCATTCTTTATCGTACTGTATGGGCCGGACCAGGCATTTCTAAAGGCATAAAAACCATATCCCGGATTATTTGCCCAGATATCCCCGACCTGTTCAGCCGATTCAGGCTTATCATTATAGTCGGCAAAAACTTCCGTCAGATTCAGATTTTGTCCCTGAGGATATAACCCTTTCAAAGCTCCGTCAAAATCTTCCACCGTTTGATAGAAGGAAGAGGGAGAAATAAATGTTTTCGGGTCTTCTTCCAGCCAATCGGAGCAAGAAGCAGACAGAATAACCGGTACAGCCAGCAATATATTTTTAATCAGTGTTTTCATTCTTTTCATACGTATTAAAATTTAACCTGTAAACCCAAAGTAAATGATTTCGCAGACGGGTAAACCCCTCTGTCCCATCCGTTCACGGCAGAAGACGTCCAGGATGCTTCCGGGTCATAATGAGAATAGCTTGTAATCGTAATCAGATTCTGTCCGCTCAAATAAACCGAGATATTAGGTTTACGGGAACCTGCGAACCATTGAGACGGCAACGTATAAGCCAGTTTGATATCTTTGAATCGCAGATACGAACCGTTTTCCACCCAAACCGAACTCGGGTCACCGAAGGCCAGATAATCCTTGGTCGCAACAGAAGCACGTGCATATTTGGCATTCGGATTTTCAGGAGTCCAATGGTTTTCCCAAACATCTTTGCGGATATTCCATGTGCCACCGATATTAGTGATACTTTTATTAAATTCATTAACGATATCACCACCAACACTACCTATTAACAGGAATGATAACTCGAAGTTATTCCAATTGATAATATTCGTCAGACCGAAAGTAAACTTAGGCTGCGTATTTGCAATAATCGTTTTATCACCTGTTGTAATACCAGCTTTCCCGTCCGTGTCTTTATACCGGTAATCACCTGCTTTCTTGGTTGCTTCGCCATTCAAACGAGCTTCTTCATCCGTCTGATAAATACCTTCTATTTCGTAGCCATACAATTGGAACGGAGCTTTACCGACAAACAGAGGGAACCAGTTTCCGCCACCGATAGGAGCATCTATCCGCTGAATCTTATTTCCATACACATCCGAACCCAAATCTTTCACGATTGATCTATTGGATGTAATATTCAAATTAGTCGTCCAGTTCACTTTTCCTTTCATATTGATTGTATTGATAGATATTTCAAAACCTTTATTATCAATACGTCCTAAGTTTCTCAGCATAGAAGAATATCCGGAAGACGGGGGAAGAGTCGCATTATACAGCAAGTCACGCGTTTGTTTCCAATAATAGTCAAAACCGATATTCAGGCGGTTGGAAAAGAATCCGAAGTCGACACCTATATCCGTTTGTGTAGTTGTTTCCCATTTCAAGTCGTCGTTTGCCATGGAGGACAAACCGAAACCAATATCTTTTCCATCACCGAAAATAGGACCGGAAGTTCCCAGACGGGCGAAAGTCTGATACGGGCTAATAGATTGATTACCGGTCTGTCCGATACTGGCACGCAGTTTCAGATTGCTCAGCCAATCAATATCTTGCATAAAATTCTCTTCCGACAAACGCCAGGCCAATGCGGCGGAAGGGAAGAAAGCGAATTTATGGTTCTTACTGAATTTAGACGAACCGTCATATCGTGCGGTGACAGTCAACAGATATCTTTCCATCAGGTTATAATTGGCACGTCCCAGGAAAGAAGCCATCCGGTAATCGCTGTAACCGGAAGACGGAGTTCCGGGTGTAGAGGCTACTCCCAAATTATTCGTTTCATAGACATCGCGCAGAAATCCTGTACCTGAGCCGCCCAAATCATTATACTGATAGGTCTGGAAAGTAACACCACCCATCAGGTTCAATGCATGATTCTTATTGAACCGCTTGTCGTAGGTCAAAATATTCTCATTAATAATAGTATAATAATTAGATTTTGACTTAGATGCATCACCATCCAATTTACCTCCGGCAGACAAACCAATCGGAATGTACCGATCGGAACTACCCGCATTGACTTCAGCACCGGCATTCACCCGGAAAGTCAATCCGTCGATAATCTCATAGATAAGCGACATATTCGCCAGTAAGCGGGAATTAACGGTTTTATTCTTATACAATTCAGCCATACCGACAGGGTTTGTTCCTCCCCAGGGAGTTCCCGAGAAATTGGTGTACTTGCCATCGGCATCTCTTATTTCCTGTATCGGAGCCATGACCATTGCCGTATAAGCAATCGCTCCCCAGCCATCCGCATTACTGTTCGCTGTATTCTGAGTTCCGTATGAATAAGCAATACTGGCATTCAACGACAAATTTCTCGCCAGCTTCTGGTCGCCATTAATACGCAATGCAAAACGGTTATAATCAGAACCTTTGATAATACCTTCCTGGTTCATATAGTTCAGAGAGGAGTACAACTTCGTTTTATCCGTACCGCCCGAAACAGATACCTGATGACTATGCGTCAAGGCAGTCTGATAAGCCAGATCCTGCCAGTCATTGTTCGGCAGCAGAGCTGCTTGCTCCGGTGTGATGGCAATACCGTTCCCGTCATTCTGGGAAACTTCATTTACCATGGCGATATAATCATCTTTTCCCAGTAAGTCCAGTTTCTTTCTTAAAGAAGAAACACCGACATATCCATTATATTCAAGGACCGTATCGCCGGTACGTCCTCTTTTCGTCGTAATCATAACGACACCGTTTGCACCACGTGAACCGTAGATAGCCGTAGAAGATGCATCTTTCAATACTTCCATCGACAGAATGTCTTCCGGATTAATATCCGAATTCATCTTTTCTACCGGCATACCGTCAATGACATAAAGCGGTTCGTTACCACCTGCCAGGGAGTTACTTCCACGGACACGAATCATCATTGATTCACCTGGCTGACCGGTTCTGGCATTAACCTGCACACCGGCTATTTGTCCCTGCAACGCACGGTCGGCACTGGTTATACCCACCTGGCTCACGTCCTTCATCTGCACGGAACCGACAGCTCCCGTCAGGTCGCTCTTCTTTACCGTACCATAACCGATAACCACAACCTCATCCAAGGCTTCGGAATCCTCGCGAAGTGAAACATTTACGACATCTCCGCTTCCAACCTTTACTTCCTGGGTGTTGTAACCGATATAAGATATCTGCAACACACCACCTTCCGGGACTTCCAGACTATACCGTCCGTTCATATCCGTAACTGTCCCGTTCGTTGTTCCCTTTACGACTACATTCGCACCAATAACGGGTTCACCGGTTTCATCCTTCACAACTCCTGATATCTTTTTCGTTGAAGAAACAGTACGGGCTTGCTTGTTGATAATAATATGTCCGTTACTGAACGTTATCGAACAACCGGAACCTTCCAGCAACTGTTCCATAACCTCTTTCACATTACTGTTCTTCGGTAACTTTGTCAGGACGCGGGAATCGTTCACTTCCTGCGTGTTATAATCGACAAACAGTTTGGTCTGTTGCTCGATTTGTTTGAAGGCTGTCTTCAGTGTTACATTGCTTCCGGTCAGGCGCACTTGTTGATGTTGCGCATAAGAAAACAAATTGATGGAAGATAAAGCTGTAATAAACAACAGCCTGGATACACTTTTTCCGTTATTTATACGTATTAGATTAGTTAATTTCATATATTTGTACATTTGAAAATTGAATATTAATAAAACCATGACGATTTACTCGTCAATCCAATGATGTTCAAGATTCGATTTCGAATTCCGGAAAGAGGGATTTTCGTACTTTCTGTCTTTCCGGTTTTCTTTTGTTCATATTTGTTTACTCCTATATTTTAGTTTATAAATACCACCTTTCCTTTTATTTTATAATGTATACCAATCAGTTGTTGCAGAATGTTCAGCACATCTTCCAGCTTTTCATCCGGCGAGAATTTGACATTATAATATTCTCCCGCAAACTTTTGGGAATTATAATGAATCGTCACATTGAACTTACGTTCCAAAGAGGCCATCAGACGGCTGAAAGATGTATTTTCAAATATCAGATAGCCGTTTCTTTCCATATTATATAAGGAAGCGTCGATAGAATGGACCATCACGGTATGTTCCGAATGCGAATAAACCAACTGTTGGTCAGGCTTTAGCACAGTCGGCTGAATGTCTTCATTCCTGACGGATACCAGCACACTACCTTCCTCCAATGTTGCCATGGAACAGGAGTCGCCCGGATAAGCCTCCACGGTAAAGACAGTACCCAACGCCTGGACATCAAGGTAAGTCGTCTTCACAATAAAGGGTTGCTCCGGATTCTTACGGACAGAGAAGGATGCTTGCCCGGTCAGGTAAACCGTTCGTGTATCGGTAAAATCTTTCGGATAAACCAACAGCGTACCGGCATCCACCCACACCTTCGAACCGTCAGGCAATACCACCTGCTCACTTTCTCCGTAAGGGACGAATACCTGTGCCATTTCCACATGACGGACCGGTTTAAAACGGTCGGTTGCCCAATAGGTCGTTCCGGCAGTCATCATCATCAAGACAATAACGGCCGCATATTTCAACCACTGGCGATAGAATGGCACCGAACGTTCACGAACGGGGACCACGGAAAGATGCCTTTGCAAAGCCTTCCAATCACTATGGGTAGAATCCGTCACCTCCGGCTGAGATTTCTTCCACAAATCCTGCAACATTTCTTCTTTCTCAGCTTTTGCATCGTCCGCCCTCAACCAACGCCCAAACAAGATACGTCCATATCGGGAAAAGTGCTTTCCGAAGTAGAGCTGCATGAGTTGTTTTATCTTGTTGTTCTCTTCCATAAAATATCCGTCTTTATATGGATGTAGGTTTATGACAACAATACACACAATCAAAAATCAACTTTTTTTGAAAATAGTTTGATTCCGGTACTAACGAATGCGATTATTGAAAGAGTTTCATCCTAATGAAACAGTTGTTTCTCCTAAGTGAAACATTTGTTTCATTAGGATGAAACTCTTTGGAAGTCGTCAGTTTTCAGTCCAAATAAGTAAGGAAAAAAAGATAAAGTACCTTGCGAAGAATGGCAAGGGCTGCCGTCAGATGGTTTTCTACAGTTCGTTTACTGATATTCAGACGCGTTGCGATTTCGTCGTTAGACAAACCTTGCTCACGGCTCATCTGGTAAATCAGTTTCCGCTGGGGAGACATTCGTTCGACAGTGCGGCTGATAATGCTTTGCAGTTCACGTGCAAACATCGCTTCCTCTTCCGATTGGGAGATGGAGGCTTCCAGTAAAAACTCATTGGTATACTTTTCTGAAACGGCAAGACGGTCGAAATAATCATAAACGGTAAAGCGCGCCATCTGAAAGAGATAGGAGGAAAAAGAACGGACGTCTCTCAGTTTTTCCCGGTCTTTCCATATGGAAAGAAACAAATCCTGGGATATATCACGACTGATTTCCTTGTCGTGCGTCAGGCCGACAAGGAAATATACCAACCTAGGTTGGTAGTCGAAAAAAAGCTGTTCAAAAGCTTTTATGTTTCCTCTTGCGATCTCCCTCAAGATATGTTGCTCCTCTGGTAATTCCATAACTAGTGCGAAGTAACAAAAAATATCAGAAATAAAATTATTTACTTTGATAAATTCATAGAAAACACGGGAACATAAACTACCTTTGTCTTATCTCGTAAGCATAAATAAAAAACAGGAGTAATTATTATGGAAGTTGCAAAAAGAATCCCTTACGGCATTTCCAATTTTGTGGAAGTGGTAGAGCAGAACCAGTATTATGTGGATAAGACGATGTATTTGCCTATGCTGGAAGAGCAACCCAGTAATTTGTTTTTCATCCGGCCCCGGCGTTTTGGCAAGAGCATCTTTCTGAGTATGCTCCGGGCCTATTATGATATTGCTCAAAAAGAGAAGTTTCAAAAACGTTTCGGCAATTTGTGGATAGGAGAGCATCCCACCCCTTTACAAGGAACATTTCAAGTACTTTATCTGGATTTCTCACGTGCCAGCGGCGGCAGTGGTTCGCTATCAGAGAACTTTGACCGGTATTGCAGTATGGTGATGGATATGTTCGGCATGTCTTACGAGTCTTATTATTATCCGGGGTTTGCCAATGAAATGAAAGCATTGCCCGATTTTGTCAGCAAACTGAACTATTTGAATCTTCATGCACCCGAAACCGGGGCGCATCTCTATCTTATTATCGACGAATATGATAACTTCACCAATATAATACTCAATGAGCAAGGTAATGACGTTTACCATGCTCTCACACATGCCAGCGGGTTCTATCGCGAGATTTTCAAGAAATTTAAAGGAATGTTCGAACGTATCTTCATGACCGGCGTCAGTCCTGTTACGTTAGACGATCTTACCAGCGGATTTAATATCGGCTGGAACATCAGCACCGAACATCAATTCAATATGATGCTGGGATTCAGCGAAGTAGACGTACGCTCTATGCTCCAGTATTATAAAGATGCAGGACAACTGTCGGATGATGCAGATATAGAGGCAATGATTACGGAGATGAAACCGTGGTATGACAATTATTGTTTTGCAAAAGAAAGCCTGAAAAGTGACCCGAAGATGTTCAATTGCGACATGGTACTCTACTATCTCCGCAATTACATAACCTTGAAAAAATCTCCCGAACAGATGATAGACCCCAATACCCGTACGGATTATAACAAAATGAAGAAACTCATCCAGCTGGACCGTCTGGACGGTGACCGCAAAGGGGTACTGCGTAAAATCACTGATGAAGGACAAATCGTTACTAATCTGGCAATCACTTTTCCTGCAACAGAGATTGCCAATCCGGAAATCTTCCCCAGTCTGCTTTTTTATTATGGTATGCTGACTATTACCGATACCCGCGGGGGGCGTGTGGTATTAAGTATCCCCAACAACAATGTGCGCAAGCAATATTACGAATTCCTGTTAGAGGAATACCAAAATAAACGATATATCAATTTGAACCAGTTGACAGATTTGTTCGATGATATGGCCTACGACGGCCATTGGCGCGAATCTCTGGAATTTATAGCCCATGCCTACAAAGAAAACTCGTCGGTTCGCAGTGCTATTGAAGGCGAACGCAATATCCAGGGATTTTTCACGGCTTATCTCAGTGTAAATGCCTACTATCTGACAGCCCCGGAGATGGAGTTGAACCATGGTTATTGCGACCTGTTCCTGATGCCCGATTTGTTGCGCTATGAAGTGAAACACAGTTATATACTTGAATTGAAATATCTTTCAGCAAAAGATTCCGGGGAAAAAGCTAAAGTTCAGTGGGAAGAAGCTGTTGAACAGATAAAACAATATGCCGCTGCACCAAAGGTACGTCAGTTGATACAGGACACAAAATTACATTGTATCATAATGCAGTTCCGTGGTTGTGAGTTGGAACGCATGGAGGAAGTCTTATAATCCGATCGTGTTCTTTTGTCATTCTGCTTCACCTATCAATTTTTCTGTTTATCTTTGACCCCGATCAATAGACTAAAACAAAGATAACTGACTGAACTAAGATAAAAATGAAGCAATACAACTTTGACGAAGTAATTGAACGCCGCGGTACCAATTGCGTGAAATATGATGCAATAAAAGAGCGGTACGGCAACGAGAACCTTATTCCTCTCTGGGTTGCCGATATGGATTTCCGGACTCCGGACTTTATTGTCAATGCAATAAAGAAACGCTGCGAACACGAAATATTCGGTTATACTTTCGGATCAGACTCGTATTATAATAGTATTATAGAATGGGTACATTATAAACAGAACTGGAAGATCAAACGGGAATGGCTCAGCTATATTCCGGGAATTGTCAAAGGCATCGGCTTTGTCATCCAATGCTTCACCAAACCGGGCGACAAAGTAATCATCCAGCCACCTGTATACCATCCGTTCCGGATTGTTCCGGAAAGCATGAAACGGGAAGTGGTCAACAACCCGCTCAAACTGGTGAACGGCGCCTATGAGATGGATTTCGAACAGCTGGAATCCGTAATAGACGAGCAGTGCAAAGTGTTGATCCTTTGCAATCCCCACAACCCGGGCGGCATCGTATGGAAAAAAGATACACTGGTCAAGCTGGCGGATATCTGTGCAAAACACAATATACTGGTTATTTCAGACGAGATACATGCGGAAATGGCTTATCCGCAGTTTACTCATCATCCGTTTGCCACCGTTTCGGAAGCTGCCGCCAATTGCAGTATTACTTTCATGGCTCCGAGCAAGACATTCAATATCGCAGGCATCGTAACCTCCTACTCCATTGTTCCCAATGAAAAGATACGGAAAGAATTTTATGAATTCCTGGAAGCCGGCGAGTTGGGCGACGGGACGATCTTTGCTTATACGGCAACCGAAGCGGCCTATACATATGGTGCCGAATGGTTACAGCAAATGCGGATGTATGTAATGGAAAATGTCCGTTTCGTAGATGAATTCTTCAAGACGAAGCTTCCGAAGATCAAAGTCTATCCGCCACAGGCATCCTTCCTGGTCTGGCTGGATTGCCGCGACCTCAAACTAAGCCAGGAAGAACTGGTTCATTTATTCCAGGATAAAGCCGGTCTGCTGTTGAACGACGGAAGCATGTTCGGACCCGGCGGAGAAGGATATATGCGCCTCAACGTAGGTTGTCCGCGCTCCGTATTGGATACCGCCCTGAATGCTCTGAAGAAAGCGATCGACAAGAAATAAGTATTCAAAAATATGTCGAAAGCCGGTTCTTTCCTGCAACCGCTTTCGACATATTTTTTATCATTTTACCCCTGCCACTTTCACCGGTTCTTCTTTTATATTCAGTTTATGTCCCAGATAATCATAGCGGATAATCATGTCTGATATTTCCCAGGCTTCTTTGGCCTGACGGATATTCTCATCGGGAACACTGGCCGTATCTCCGATAAGATTAAACTGGGGGTCGACATCAAAATCTGGTTTCTGCGGATTAAAGATACTTTCTCCCAATCCTTTCCACCAGTAATCATTCAGCCCCAACAGCTCCAGCAATGTCGGATAGACATCCACCTGTCCCATGACTTTGCCATAATACATATTAAATGGCGCATTCAGAATGATTAGCGGAACAAACGATTTATCAGCTACAATATCCTTTCCTACCGGATCGTTGCACAGTTCTTTCCTGACTGTTCCCAATGCTTCATGGTCTCCCATGATCACGACTAAAGTATTATCGAAACGCTTGTCCGCTTTGATCTTTGCTACAAATTCACCTATTGCCCGGTCTGTATAATTGGCCATGGTCATATAGTTATTCAAGACCTCCGGGACTTCGGGCGAAAAAGAAACTCTTTTCAATGAATCCGGCAAAATAAAAGGATTATGCCCGGAATAGGTAATACATTGCACCAGCGTATTTCCGGATTCATCCCAAACTTCATTCTTCTGTATTTTATCCAGACACTGGCGCAAAAAGGCACGGTCACCCACCTGGTTACGCGAACCGACCGGCTCTTCCTGTACAAAACAGTTTTTCGAAACCAGACTGTCATACCCCAGAACCGGAGCTATTATACATTGATTCCAGACCATCGGTTTGTCGATAGTCAAGCTATATGCTTTGGCATCCTTATGTTTTTCTTTAAACGCCTTTACAATAGAAGGATAATATGATTCCGGGAATTTGATGCTGTAAGGTCCGGAGTTGATAGGCAAAAGCCCGGAACTCATCAGCAACTGGGCATCGATCGAACGCCCTCCTTTCACCTGCGATAAAACATGAGGGGCATAGATCACCGACGTATCCTTTAATATTCTATTCAGGTTCGGAGTAATCTCCTGGCCTTCCACCGTCTTATCCAACACCCAGCTTTCCAATGATTCGGCCAGGATTATAATACAATTATCCTTTGGATTAAATGGTGATAAAACGGATTTGCAATCCGTTTTCCTGGCTAGCCAGGAATCGATACGGGCCTTTATCTCCGGTGTATAGACTATCTGGTCGCAGGTATAATCATAATAAAGAGAACCGAAAATCGTATACATCGGGATATTACAAGTATGCAAATAGGCATCCTGCAATCTCTCATAAGCAACTTTAAAACCATTCTGGCTCCAAAGACGAACAGCAGGAATCAAAGCCACTAAAACAATCAGAACCAGATAACGTGCAAAAGCAAAACCGCCTTTACACCGTACCGCCTGTTCCGTTTCATGTTTCCGATGAAAATTATACCACCACAAAACACCCGCAGCCATTGTAGACAAAGGGAAAAACAGATCGACCATCCGCCAGGAATCAAATACACTGCTGGTAAAATCAGACAAATTATCTATCAGCAAATAGCTATCCAACGGTATGGCAGTAAAGTAAGTCCTGAAATACATCAGGTTCGAAATAAGCAAACCGTCTAGCAGAAAGAAAATCACCAGGGTAGTCTTGACAGCACGAAAGCAAACCAGGGGTAATAACAAAAATAAGGAGACTAATATAGTATCCAGATAAGTTTCAATCTTTGAAAATGGAGTAAATGTAGATAACATGCACCAAAGCAGATTGAACCACATAAACTTCAGAAACAAGACAGCAAAAAATAAACCGATCAACTTCCTGCTTTCCGTTCCGCCCGGAAAGAAAAAGTCTTTTAACTTAGAAAACCGCATCCGCAAACACTACTTTATTAACCTACCGACAAACACTGTAACCATAGAATAAGTACAGGATCTCTCATTTTTATTTCAGCCGACAAAGATAACTATATTCTAGCTTAAAACATTACATATCTTTATTTTTAAAAGAATAACCTGATTAAGTCGGAAATTATACGTAAATTTGTCCTCGTTTTATTTATTACAAATACAATTAAAAATGAAAATTACAGCAAATAAGTTCGTTGCGGTTACATATGACCTGAACGTAGGAGAAGGTGAAGAGCGTGAGTTGATGGAAAAAGCAGTAGCTGAGGCCCCGTTGAAATTCATCTTTGGAACAGGCGCAATGCTCCCGGCTTTCGAAGATGCTTTGAAAGGTCTGGAAGTAGGCGACAAGTTCGACTTCTCTATCGCTCCGGCTGACGCATACGGAGAATATGTGGAAGATCACGTGCTTGATCTGCCAAAAAACATTTTCGAAGTTGAAGGTAAGTTCGACTCTGAAATCATCAAAGAAGGTAACACTGTTCCTATGATGGATTCAAACGGTAACCGTCTGAACGGTTCTGTTCTGGAAGTGAAAGATGACGTTGTCGTTATGGACTTCAACCATCCGTTGGCAGGTGAAACACTGCACTTCAGCGGTGAAGTTATCGACGTTCACGAACCGACAGCAGAAGAAATTGCAGCTTTATCAGCACCGGCAGGCGGATGTGGTTGCGGATGCGACGACTGTGGAAGCGATTGCGGTGACCACGATCACAAAGACGGTGGTTGCGGATGCGGTAGCTGTCACTAATAAATAAATGAATAATGCAGAATGGGGAATGAAGAATGAAACAGATTCTGCATTCCTCATTTTTCATTTTAAGCGATATAATTCTTAATTCTCCACTTGCATTTACTACATATGAATACATTCGGAAATATATATAGATTAACTTCATTCGGAGAGTCACACGGTCCGGGTATCGGAGGTGTTATCGACGGATGCCCGGCTGGTATCGAACTGGATACAGATTTCATCCAAAAAGAATTAAACCGCCGTAAACCGGGACAATCCAAAATTACGACTCCCCGCAAGGAAGACGACGAAGTACAATTCCTTTCCGGGATTTACGAGGGAAAAACGACCGGCACGCCGATCGGTTTCATTATCTGGAACAAGAATCAGCATTCGTCCGATTACGACAATATGAAGACAGTCTACCGTCCTTCGCATGCCGATTATACTTATCAAACAAAATATGGTATCCGTGATCCCCGTGGCGGTGGCCGTTCATCTGCCCGTGAAACAATCGCACGATGTGTAGCCGGAGCAATAGCCAAACTGGCCTTACGCCAGAAAGGTATCCATATCCAGGCTTATACTTCACAGGTAGGTCCCATCAAGCTGGAAGGTTCATATAAAGACTACGACTTGAATCTGACCGAAGAAAGCGCAGTAAGATGTCCCGACCCGGAAAAGGCGGCAGAGATGGAACAGTTAATTGCCGAAGTGAAATCCAAAGGAGACACGATCGGCGGAGTTATTACTTGCGTAGTCAAAGGGACTCCCATCGGTTTGGGTGAACCTGTTTTCGGCAAACTACATGCAGCTTTAGGCCATGCCATGTTGACAATCAATGCCGTCAAAGGATTTGAATATGGTGACGGATTCGAAGCGGCCCTCTATCGTGGTTCCCAGCGTAACGACCGTTTCTTCAATGACAACGGACATATCAATACTCATACAAACAACTCGGGAGGTATCCAGGGAGGTATCTCCAACGGACAAGATATTTATTTCCGTGTCGCTTTTAAATCAGTGGCTACGATCCTGATGGAACAGGAAACCGTCAGCATGGATGGAGAAGACACAATCCTGAAAGCCCGCGGACGCCATGACCCCTGTGTGCTTCCACGTGCCGTTCCCATTGTCGAATCGATGGCAGCAATGACTTTGCTTGATTATTTGTTGATACAGAAGACTAGAGAATAATATGCCAATGTGTCAATGTGCTAATATGCCAATTAAAAAATAGAGCCATCACTCTTTTAATTGGCATATTGGCACATTATTCTATTCATGATGATAAGGTTCATTATTCAGGATAGTCATCGCGCGGTAAATCTGTTCAATAAAAATCAGACGGATCATCTGATGCGAAAAAGTCATCTTGCTCAATGAAATCTTTTCCGAAGCGGCTTTATACACCGCTTCACTGAATCCATACGGACCGCCGACCACAAAGACCAGCCGTTTCGGTATCGTATGCATCTTCTTTTCTATATAAGCAGAAAATTGCATGGAAGTAAATTCTTTCCCTTTATCATCCAATAAAACCAGATAATCACCGGATTGCAATGTCTTTAAAATCAATTCCCCTTCCTTCTCTTTCTGCTGGACTTCCGATAAGTTTTTTACGTTCTTAATATCGGGGATAACCTCCATTTCAAAAGGGATATAATGAACCAGACGGTTCTTATATTCATTAATAGCCTCCACAAAATAACCGGCATCCGTCTTGCCTATTACAATCAGTGCAATCTTCATTCGTTGACATTTTAATATTGAAGGCGCTAATTTACAGGAAAAATACATACCTTTGCATCAGAATACTCATAAAAAGAGGAGATAGCTTATGAAACGATTATTACTTACATTGGCATTGGTATTCTCAATTTTGAGCGTAATGGCAGCCGATATTACTCCGATATCAAACGCCTTCAAAGGAGGAGATGCCTCTACACTGACAGGAGCAATGGACCAGGAAGTAGATATGGCCCTACCCGGCTCATCTAAAAAGTGCAGCGGAAGCGAAGCCGTTAAAATGCTGTCTACTTTTTTTGGCAGTAACAAACCTTCGGGATTCTCCGTAGTACATCATGCAGACAAAAAAGACGCTGGATTTTTTGTCGGTAAACTCCCGACCGCTTCAGGCGAATATCGTGTAAACATTACTTACCGTGCCGACGGCAACAAAGCGATTATACAATCAATCAGAATAGAATAACACATGGATCAGTTAATTGACGATTTAATTAAATTATCGTTTGCCGAAGACATCGGTGACGGCGATCATACAACGTTATGCTGCATTCCCGAAACAGCTATGGGAAAGAGCCAGCTTATTATCAAAGAGGATGGCGTACTGGCCGGTGTGGAAATGGCTAAACGCATCTTCCATGACTTCGACCCGGAACTAAAAATGACAATCTTCATCAATGATGGCGCAGAAGTAAAGAAAGGTGATATCGCTTTTACCGTTGAAGGAAAAGTGCAGTCGCTGCTACAGACAGAACGCCTGATGTTGAACGTTATGCAACGTATGAGCGGTATTGCAACAACAACCCGCAAATATGTAAAAGCACTGGAAGGAACTAAAACCCGCGTACTGGATACCCGTAAGACGACTCCGGGCATGCGTATGATGGAAAAGGATGCTGTAAAGATCGGCGGCGGTGTCAACCATCGTATCGGACTGTTCGACATGATCCTGCTGAAAGATAATCATGTAGACTTTGCCGGTGGCATCGAACAGGCTATAACCCGTGCACAGAACTACCTGAAAGAAAAAGGCAAAAACCTGAAGATCGAAATCGAAGTACGCAACTTCGACGAATTGCAGCAGGCAATGAATGTTGGCGGCATCGACCGCATCATGCTGGATAATTTCAATATCGAAGATACAAAGAAAGCAGTCGAAATGATTGGCGGACGCTTCGAAACCGAATCATCCGGCGGTATCACATTCGACACACTGCGCGATTATGCAGAATGCGGCGTAGACTTTATCTCTGTCGGAGCACTGACCCACTCGGTCAAAAGTCTCGATATGAGTTTGAAGGCTTGCTAAGAAATATTCAGAAGGCGGATGGTTGATTATCCGCCTTTCTCTTTTTTATCCGATACGGACCACCTCATTATCCCTCAGCTGATACCCTTCTCCACTCTCCAGGCAAATAGCAAAACCTTTTTCATCAAACTCCAGCCTGTGTCCATACTCACTGACCCAGCCGATCTGCCGGGAAGGATTACCAACGACTAAAGCATAAGCAGGAATCTCTTTAGTTACAACCGCTCCCGCACCTATCAAGGCATAGGCTCCGATATTATGCCCGCAAATAATCGTTGCATTGGCACCAATAGTAGCCCCTTTTCCTATATGAGTTTTCTTATACTGGTCTTTGCGGCAAACGGCACTGCGCGGATTTATCACATTCGTGAACACACAACTCGGTCCCAGAAAAACATCATCTTCACAAGTCACTCCGGTATAAACGGAAACATTATTCTGGACTTTGACGTTATTCCCCAAAACCACGCCCGGCGAAATAACGACATTCTGCCCGATATTACATTCTTCACCAATGATACAGCCGGCCATTATATGAGAAAAATGCCAAATAAAAGTATCATCGCCGATCGTACAGCCAGGATCGATCACTGCTGTTTCATGTGCCTGATAAGCTGCCATAAAAAGTTATTTATAGATTAAAAAGATAGTCGGTTTCTTACTCAGATCAGGAACTTTTCCTGCCCAGTCTTTCACAGGACGGGTATGGATATATTCATCTTCACAAGTAATATCCGAAGCGATACATAATTTGGTTGACGGGCGACAAGTACGGATCAACTCCTCAGCCAATTTATTGTTACGGTAAGGTGTTTCGATAAAAAGCTGTGTCTGGTTTTCCGAATAGATACGGCCTTCCAGCTTTTTGATTGTATTTGTCCGTTCCGAAGCATCAATGGGCAGATAGCCATGAAAGGCAAAACTCTGCCCGTTGAAACCGGAAGCCATTACCGACATTAATATAGAAGACGGTCCAACCAGGGGAACCACCGGATAATTCTTCCGCTGCGCAATAGCAACGACATCCGCTCCCGGATCGGCAACAGCCGGACAACCGGCCTCAGATATCACACCTACATGCTCCCCTTTCGTCAACGGAACCAGATAACCGGCCACATCTTCCGGCGAAGTATGCTTGTTCAGTTCATAAAAAGTCAGATCATCTATCACGATAGACGGTTCCGTCTTTTTCAGGAAACGGCGTGCAGTACGTATATTTTCAACGATGAAATGTTTGATCTGTAGAATGATTTCACGATTATATTCCGGGAGAACACGCCGATGATCGGTGTCTCCCAATGTAACCGGTATAAGGAAAAGCGATGCTTGCATACTGTTAGTTTTCCGCAAAGTTAGTACTTTTGTGCCAAACAAACAGAATAAGATGGCACTTCCTATCGAATTTATCACACGTACCCGTGCCTTGCTGGGCGAAGAATATGACAAACTGGAAGCCGCATTGCAAGCGGACGTTCCCGTCAGTATCCGTATCAACCGGAATAAAGGGACGAAGGCTCCCTCAACACCTCAGGTCGTCTGGAGCGAAACAGGTTATTATCTGCCCGAACGCCTGTCGTTCACCTTCGACCCGCTGTTTCATGCCGGAGCCTATTATGTGCAGGAAGCCTCCTCCATGTTTCTGGAGCAAGCCATCCGGAACTTTGTCAGCGAACCGGTGAAATGCCTGGACCTTTGTGCCGCACCGGGTGGTAAGTCCACCCATCTGTTGAACCTTTTACCCGAAGGCAGTCTGTTGGTCAGCAACGAAGTGATCCGTACCCGCAGTAATATCCTGGCTGAAAATATCACCAAATGGGGAAATCCGAACAATATCGTCACGAACAACGATCCCGAAGATATCGGGCGCCTTACTCATCTGTTTGATGTTATTGTTACCGATGTCCCCTGTTCCGGCGAAGGAATGTTCCGCAAGGACACCGACAGTACCGGCGAATGGAGCGTGGCAAACGTCAACCTTTGTGCCGCCCGTCAACGCCGTATCATCCACGACATATGGAACGCACTGAAACCGGGCGGACTGCTCATTTACAGCACCTGTACTTACAATACGGAAGAGGATGAAGATAATATACATTATATAATAGAAGAACTGGGAGCCGAAGCCCTGTCCATTCCCATTAGGGATGAATGGCAGATCACCGGACCGCTACGCCATGCACACCCGGTCTACCGTTTCTTCCCCCATAAAACAAAAGGGGAAGGATTCTTCCTGGCCGCCCTGCGTAAAGCGTCCGGCGAAGTCGATGAAATAATCCGTCCTAAAAGTAAAAACAAGAAGGATAAAGGAAAAGCCGCTCCCGTCATCCCTCCTGTTGTAAACAAATGGATACAGGAGCCGGACAGCTTCCGGATGGAAATATTCAATGATACGATACAAGCCATACCGTCCATCCATTATGACACTTGGCAATTGCTATCCACCCAGTTACGAATCGTATCTGCCGGAATCCGCATCGGAGAGATAAAAGGCAAAGATATTTTACCGGCCCATTCACTGGCTTTAAGCACGGCACTGAACAAAAAGGCTTTCACCTGTGCCGAAGTAAGCTGGGACGATGCCATCAAATACCTGAAAAAAGAAGCATTGCTTCTCCCCGCCGAAATAGAAAAAGGGTACGTGCTGGTCTGCTACCAGGGATTTCCTGTAGGTTTTGTCAAACATCTCGGAAACCGTGCCAACAACCTTTATCCGCAGGAATGGCGTATCCGCAACGGATATATACCGGAACAGGTTTTATTGCTAACAGACTACCTGCAGAAAAGGTAATGCCTTTGCCTCACTGGTGCTAGTGAAGGTACAGCTATCTCGATATCGTATCCAGGCGTGCCGTATAAAGTGCAGCTTCGATCTTACGTATATAATTCCGCTTGGTTGTTTCCGGGGCATAAACGAGACCTTCGGCAACAATCACACGCTGTGTCTTCGTATCCAGAAAAGCATGGCTGACAAACGGTCCGCCCATCTTATCGCCAACCATCTTCCACAGGCCACGTAAGACACCGCAGTATTTATCATGCAACATTATAGGTTCGTAAGTCAGGTCGACACGCTTTTCCGTAGTCATATAAGAATCCGGAAAAGCACCCGGCAGGTTATCCTTTAAAACAGAATCCCGTTTTGCCACCAGATAGTCCTGTGTAAATGTATTCGCATCGGTATATGGAAAGGAATAAACGATCAGGTCGACACGTCCGGTTTTAGCATTGTTCGACACCCACAGGAAATCGGTCGTATCTTTATAATAAGTCATATCGTCCGGAGCATGCAATTTCATACCGAACTTCTCCTGCACTTTATCCATTGCCAATTGGCTGTAATGTTCTTTCAGTATCTTTATACGACGGTCCTTTTCGATTGCACAGAAATGATTGACAATATCCGAATCATGTAATGTCAGGTAAGTGACCAGTTCGCGAGTCGACGGAGCACAGAGTTTTATCACTTCCTGCCCTTTTGCCCACTCATCTTTAAAACCATTCAATGAAACCATCGTATACTTCGTCGGATCAATATCGACAACCAGAATATTGCGGACGTATCTCAACAAGCCATTAAAAGTCTCGGTAGGAACAAATGTAACACGCATGGCGGGTTCAGGTTGGGGCAATCCGGCAATGGGAGATTTTAATTGATTTTTCACTAATTCCCCAACTTCGCTGTCTCCAACTTCCCGGGTCATGACAACCAGGATTTCATACGGCAAACCGGTAGCCCGTTTTTCTACGATCGAAGAGTTACAACTAACCAAAGTCAGTAATCCTACTAAATAAAAAGTAAATAGATGCTGTGTTCTCATAGCTTTATTGATTTATCTTTTCCTGAGTTTATTGTTTACTCCGACAAAAATAAAGGATAAGTCAACAAAAGAAAAGAAATGGTGCCGGACAAACAAATACAGGCTTAACACACTGTATATAAAAAACATATATCCTAAAACTATTTGATTTTATGTATTTATCTGGACATGATGCTTTAGAAACGACTCAAATATTTTCCGCCAATAAAAGAAACAGTCGAGCTTCTGCTTTTTTCCGACCATCGGAATAACGTTCTTCCGATAGTCGGAAGAGTACTATTCTGATGGGTGGAAGAGCAGTGTTCCGATGACCGGAAGAGTACTATTCCAATCATCGGAAAAGGAATCAGGTACTTTTTCTCTAATACATCCGGATAAACTGATCCAGATCGGTCTTCTCATCCAGTTGCAGACGTTTTTTCAGGCGGCTCTTCGACTTGGTGAGGGCATCGGTCGTGTTATTGAAAACAGCCATCTGATCCTTGCGGGGAAAGTTCCATTTTATCAGGCAACAGATTTCCTCTTCATGACGGGTTATACCAGATTTCTGCTTCAACTCCGTCAGGAAATTATTGAAAAGAAGGTCGGTCGTACGAAGCAATTCCATCCATTCCTGCCGGCTGAGATTGGTGCGTACCGGATCTTGTTTGAGTTGCAGCAACAGGGAAAAGGCATCGACCGGCAATTCTATCGTTTCTGACGAAGCAGAGGAAAGCCGTTCAATGACCTGTTCATGCTCACGCACCTTCCGTTTGTAATATTCCAGGTCACTGACACGTTCCTTATAAAGCTCCGATTCTTCCGTCAGGTTCTGTAAATCCTGTTCCAGCCGGTTGATCTGCTCGATATAATCGTATTTCTCCTTTTGGTAATGATAAATGGCAACTTTGTTCTTCCTGATCTTTTCCTTTACGAGCCTGTGACGTTCCCGATTACGTGCCATACGGATACCTATAATATACCCCAGCACCGCTCCCGCTATCAGAGCCACCCAACAGAAACAGAACAGAAAAAAAGTCAGGGAAGAAGGATTGTCCATACGATCTTATTTACGATTTGTTTTTCAAATATTCATAAATAGCCAGTTGGGAACGGACTTTCACCGGTTCCTCATTATGCTTGAAGTTGTTATGCAGCTGCTCGTCGATCAGGCAGGCTTTTACATTGTCGTGCATCTGTATCTTCAGAATGTCGATCACTTCCTGCTTTATTTCGGGAACCAGTATCGGGAAAGCCGTTTCTATCCGGCGGTTCAGATTACGACGCATCCAGTCGGCCGATGTCAGATAAACATCTTCCTTGCCGTCATTATAGAAATACCAGATACGGGAATGTTCCAGGAACATATCGACAATCCGGGTGATCCGGATATTGGCACTGTAAGGCTGTCCGGGAACCAGACAACAGATGCCCCTTACGATCAGGTCGATCTCCACCCCGTTCTCGCTGGCACGATACAGTTCGTTTATCATATTCTGGTCATGCAACCCGTTCATCTTTAACACGATCCGCCCTTTACGTCCCAGCTTCACATGTTCGATCTCACGGTGGATCATACGGATCAGTTCGGGCACCATGTTGAAACGGGCAACCAGCAAATGCCGGAAAGTAGGCTCCGCCATTTTCCCTTCCAGCACGGCAAACACTTTATTTATATCCGTTATGATCTCGTCATTACAGGTAAGCAAGGCCATATCCGAGTAGACCCGGGCAGTCTTTTCATTAAAATTGCCGGTACTGAGATAAGCGAAATCACGCCGTTTATTTCCATCTTCCGGATCTTTCCGGATGATAACCGCCACTTTCGCATGCACTTTCAATCCGGGAATACTGTAAATAATACGTATGCCCGCCTGCTCCATCCGTTCAGCCGTACTCATATTATTCTCTTCATCGAAGCGGGCTTTCAGTTCGACAAATACCGTTACCTTCTTCCCGTTCTGTGCCGCACTGACCAACGTATTGATGACGGCCGAATTTTCGGCCACCCGATACTGGGTGATCTTTATCTCATCCACTTTCGGATCGAACGCAGCTTCCATCAGGAAACGTATCAGATAATCGAACGACTGATAGGGAAAATGCAGCAAAATATCTTTCTTCTTCACTGCCCGGAATACGGAACCTTTCTCATCCAGATAAGGGACACGCATAGGCGTCGGAATCTTCTGCTCCAACTCCTTCCCTTTGGGATTGGGCAATTTAGCCAGATCCTGCAAATTCAGGTAACGTCCTCCTACAACCAGGTCATCGCGGGTAATGCCGAAAGCCTCACAGATGAAGGAAAGGAAATCGTCCGGCATTGCCCGGTCGTACATAAAACGGCTCAGGGCACCGATCTTCCGTTTCTTCACTTTCTTCCGGATGCTTTCAACGATATTACCTTTCTCATTTTCCAGATAAATATCGGCATCACGGGATATCTTGATACTGTAACAACTGTCAATTATATATCCGGGGAAGATATTCGCCAGGTTCGCACGGATAATATCATCGATAAACATGATGTAGAACTTCCCTTCATGTTGCGGCAACTCTATAAAGCGAGGTACCTTGGCATAGGGTATCTTCATCAGTGCATAATGATATTCAGGCGCCTGATCGCCTTCCGGCTTCCGCTTGCTTTTCTTTACCATACGGATCACCAGATACAGACGGCGGTCACGGATAAAGGTACGGATATCCCCAGCCTGTATCATGACAGGCGACAGGAACGGAAACACCTCCTCATTAAAGAAGTTATGAACGAACTCTTCATGGAATGGCTCAGGTTCGCTTCCCTGATAGAGATAGATATTCTGCCGGTTCAACTCCGGTAATATCTTTTCAGAGAAGATCCGGTAATATTCACGTTGCTGGCGGTTTACTTCATTGGTTATCTCGGTCAACACTTCTTCGGCCTCATCACCGCTTTCTTCGGTAAAATTCTTTTTCATGATCACCCCGCGATGCTCGGCCACACGTATTTCGTAAAATTCTTCCAGGTTGGAAGAATAGATAGACAAGAATTTAATCCGCTCATAGACAGGCAACGTATCGTCTTCCGCCTCGAGTAAAACCCGGTAGTTGAAAGACAGCCAACTAACGTCGCGCTTAAAGTATTTATATGAATTCTCCATCGTATTCTATTCTTAGATGCGTAAATATAGATACTTTATTAGAATAAAAGAAATAGATACTTACACAAAAATCGGACAACCCATGGAAGTGTTGCCCGATTTTACCTTTTCTCTCACAAATCTACCGTTTCCGGTGAATATAATCCCTACTTTTCCAAATCAAAATCCACTAAAATAGGACGGTGATCCGATGGATGCCAAAAGTTTGAAAGATTAGCCGGGTCGCGCACCGGTTTCGTATAAGTATCTGTCACGACATCGGCAGCCACAATTCTTTCATATAACGGAGAAGTACAATATACGAAATCTATACGCGCCTCCTTTCCGGTCGTTGTCTTAAACTCGCCGGGGTATTTTTTAGCGATCACATCTATATAAGGCGTATTCTCCCTGATATAATCATGCACCAAAAAACGCGTATCTTCTTCCGGATAGTTGTAAACTGCATTATCAATTCTTGACCGCGCATTAAAATCTCCCATCATCATCCAATACTGGCCCGCTGCTTCGGGCACCGAGTCGATCGTATGCTTACAGATATATTCTATTTCCATGCGCCGGTACTTATCCCCTCCGGATTCCACTTTGCTGGCCTCCTTATCTTCGGCCCGGAAAGCAAAAGCCTGGGGCCAGGTATGAAGCGTTACCACATTTATCGTCTGCTGGTTGACTTCGATCTGAGCCCAACCGGCACCGTGAGTAACGACACTATCCGGTTCCGAGCCGACAATACGCAAGACATTCTTTATCGGATACTTAGAAGTTATCACCTGAGGATAATTGTCCCGATGACCTCCTATATAATAATATGTATGTCCGTACCGCATTGCCAGTTTCTCCCAGTTATCAGTCAGATAACGGTCCGCAGCCTCCATAGGATCGGCCGTCCCGGTCTTATAGATGGATTGGGCCTCACACCAGACACAGATATCCGGATTTTGTTCTTTAACCCATTCGACAAAACTGTCATAATTATCTCCCTGTCCGGACCACATTCCATTTTGTATATTCCAGTAGAGAAGGCGTAAATGCCCCTTCTCCGAACGTCCGCCGCATGATGTAACAAGACAGGCTATTGTCCACACAAACGCAAGCATAAAAAATATACGTACCCTGTTAACAAGCTGTTTTTTCATTCCTATTTCCTTTTTTAAGTTTAACATATTAATCATTCCGCAGAAGTATAACCCGGATTCTGATCGGTAGACTGGTTCATCGCTTTATTATAGTTGAATTCGGAATCCGGAATCTTCCATAAATAATGTCTTTCCTGTATGTCTGTCCACGCCCCGTCTTCTACATTATAATATTTCCCGACCAGTTCCTGAGCTTTGCCCAAACGAACAATGAAGTCCCAGTGCTTCCCTTCATTGAAGTGCTCGTAAGTTTCTTCCTTGATCAACAAATCAATAAACTCATCCATCGTCTTATAATCCGACAACTTATAATCCAACTCCATATCCGGCACTTTTGGATCACGCCCATAAGCACGACGGCGAAGCTGATTCAGCATTTCCATAGATTCCTCCGTCGGCCCTCCTGCAACACGTGCTGTCGCTTCCGCAAAAATAAGCATTGCATCCGGATAACGGATCAACGGAATAGATACATTTGCACCTCCCCCTTGTGAATTCGGATCCCAATACTTTGTCAAAAGACAGGTGTACTCTCCGTAAGCATCGGCTCCAAAGATATAAAAACCGACATTCAGCCCATAACGGAGATCATTCTTATCCCAGGTAGATATCACATGATTCCTCAAATCCGTATAATGCGTAAAATAGCCGTTCCCATTCAACATCAACTTGCCCGGTTCTATCTCATATTTCGGATGCGATGTATAAGACAGGTAATCCCAGGTTTTGCCGTCCGTCCGCGATGTCTTGATATAAAACACCTCTTCCGTCGAAGTTGTCAGGTCATACCCGAATACTTTGTCGAAATCCCTTGAAGTACCGACCTGTACCAATGAGTAAACTCCGCTATTGACCACTTCTCCCGCCAATGTTTTGGCTTCTTCATAATGCCCCGTATGCATATACACGTCGGCCAGACATATTCTTACCGCATTCTTATTTGGTGTTGCCAAATATCGGGACTTATCCGGGCAATTAGCCAACGCATATTTCAGATCTTCGATAATAAAGGCATAAACATCTTCCTTCGAACTCTTGGGTACATCCCATGTCGTAATATTATTTTCAGTCTTCAAAGGTACTCCACCCCAGTATTTGACCAGATTAAAATAATTGAATCCTCTCAGGAATCTCAATTCCCCCAAATAGGATGTAATTTCCGCCTCGGTCATTTCTGTTGCCGACGGAAGTTTCTCTATCGCGGTATTACAATACATGATCGCTTTATATAAATTTGTCCAGTTAGATTCACTCCGCGTGATATGAGTAGAATTTACAAAACCGTTGTATGCTTTATAAGTCTGGTAAACTCCTTTCGGGTAACAATACTCCGTATTGATTTCCAGCGTTGCGAAAAAATTAGAATTATAAGCCGACCGCATCACATCCAGCGGAGCCAATACCACCGCATTCGCTTCTTCCTGTGTATTATAAAATGTTTCACTCGAAATCGAATATGTATATTTCGTCTCGTCCAGGCAATTGTCACACGCCTGAAAGACAAAAAGGCAGGCCACTATTGATAATAACAACTTACTTTTCATTGCTTCTGATTTTTAAAATTTGACACTTAAACCCATTGAAACCGTTTTACTGTTCGGATAAGTCAAATGGTCGATACCGGCATTGACATCACTCGCTTTTGAACTCACCTCCGGATCCACCCCGTTATACTTGGTAAAGGTTAACCAGTTCTGGGCACTTACAAACACCCGAATACCGCTAAGCCAATTCCGGGTACTCCATTTATCACAAGGCAGATTATAGGCCAGACTCACATTTTTCAAACGCAAATAAGAACCATTCTCGATAAAACGGTCCGAGTACTTTAAAGAACCGACCGCTTCGACTTTTGGATAATGGACATGAGAATTATCTTGCCCCTCTCTCCAACTTTCATAGTACACTTTACGCTCGATATTCATACCTTGTCCATAAGAATAGTTTCTCATTTCGCTCAGGTTAAAGACATCATTCCCCTGACTGCCTTGCAGGAAGAAATTGAAATCCCAGTTTTTATAACGGAAACCGCAATTCAGACCATAGGTAAAATCCGGAAAAGGAGATCCAGCAATATACCGGTCTTCCGTATCCGTATATTGACCGTCACCGTTCATATCTACATAAGAAAGAGACCCTTTTTCATCTAATCCGGCATCTTTATATACATAAAACGCTCCCAAAGGTTCCCCTTCCCGGATAATGGTTATAGAACCGGAACCATAGTTACTGTAAGTTGTTCCTAAAATATCATCTCCGCCTGCCAATTCTTCCACTCTATTTTTATTATGTGCAATGTTAAACTGGACTGTAAAACCGAAATCCTTCTTTTGTACGACATCCGCTTCCACCAAAAGTTCGACTCCCTGGTTACTCATGCTTCCGATATTCCGAACTGTTGATGAATATCCGGATGAAGACGGCAACGATACTGTATTCAACAGGTCGGTGGTCTTTTTATAATAATAATCGGCTGTGAAACGTAAACGCTGATTGAACAAACCCAGATCGGCACCGACATCCCATTGAGACGTTGTTTCCCATTTCAGATCTTCCGGGAAAGTACTGCTTGGCGCATAATAGGGAACATTCTCACTACCTGTCGCCGTTTTTCCTGTGTTCAACAAATTCTGCGTCATATACGGATCGATAGCACTTGACCCCGTCCGACCATATCCCACACGGAGTTTCAAATTGGAAACTTTGTCAAACTGCTTCATAAATGGTTCCTCGGAAACTCTCCATGCTAAAGCTCCTGAAGGGAAATATCCCCAACGTGAACCTTCTGAATAACGGCTCGATCCGTCTGCACGGAAACTGGCAGTCACCAGATATTTTCCATTAAAGGAATAGTTGATACGCCCGAGATAAGACATCAATGTCCATTTGGAATAAGAAGTGGAAGGCGTATTAGCCGTCCCCGCCGAAGATAAATTGTTTGTCTGCTGAACATCACTCAGGAATGTATTGCCGGATGCGGCTATCGATTTATAAACATTCTGTTGGTAAGTAAAACCACCCATCAGGTTAAACGAATGAATCTTATTCACAGTAAAATCATAATTCACAATATCCTCATTTATCACATTGGTAGAACGTTTATGATTCACAGATGCGGAATTATTCTGATAAATATACTTTTTAGTCGTATAGGCATCATACCGGGCATCGGAACCTTCCAAGCCAAAAGTCGCCTTTATGGAAAGCCCCTTAATCGGCTGAAAATTAATAGCTGCATTGATATTCGTCAGATTGGTAACAGTCTTATAAGTCGACTCGTAAGCCATACAAAGAGGATTCTTGATTTCATGCGACGACCAGGAATACCAGGAGCGCAAATCCTTATAATTGCCGCTTTCATCGTACGGATAAAATACCGGTGCGGCAGAATAAGTGGCCCCTATCATGGAAGAGCCTCCGTTGCCTCCTCCGTTAGATTGGTTCATCTGGTTTATCAACGAATACCCCATGTTTAAGGATGCACTGACCATCTTGCTCATTTTCACATCCAAACTCGAACGCAAATTGTATTTGTCATACGAACTGTTATGGATCAAGCCGTCTTTCATCATAGCTGAACCACTTATGAAATAACTCACATTGTCCGTACCTCCCGATACATTAATATTATGATTCGAAATAGGAGCATTCTGGAATACTTCACTCTGCCAGTCGATTCCTTTTCCCATAGCTGTAATATCCGCATCCGAAAAAGGAGCTTCACTTAAAACATTGGCATTGACCAGATATTCATTATAAAAATGTGCCCATTCCCCGGCATCCATCAAATCCAACTTCTTGATCTGCTTCTGGAAACCGTATTCAAAATCGTAAGAAACAGTTGCTTTCCCGGATTTTCCTTTTTTAGTAGTTATCAGAACCACTCCGTTCGCACCACGAGAACCATAAATAGCCGTGGCCGACGCATCTTTCAGGATTTCCATGGATTCGATATCATACGTATTGACAGAAGACGTGCTCGCAGGTATTCCGTCAATGATATAAAGCGGAGAATTATCCCCTTTGATCGAATTAACCCCTCGAATACGGATCGAGTAATCACCCGATGGATCTCCGGTATTCTGCGAGAGAACGACTCCCGGAACCCTTCCTTGCAGAGCCTGAATAGGGTTAGAAACGGCAAAAGCAGTAATCTCGTCCGCCTTTATACTCGATACGGCTCCCGTCAAATCCTTCTTCTTCATCGTACCATAGCCGACAACGACAATTTCATCCAAATCCTGGGAGTTTTCTTTCAGCACAATAGTCACAACCCCTTCTCCTTTATACGGATAATTTAACGACTCATAACCGATATAAGAAATAACCAAGGTTGCTGTCGACCTGGTCATAGCAAAAGAGAATTTTCCATCTATGTCGGTAATAGAACCATTGGTAGTTCCTTTTTCGACAACATTGGCTCCGATGATCGGCTCACCGAAAGTATCCTTCACAACCCCCGATACTGTATGCTGGGCATAGGACAGAGTAGTTGCAAACACAAGAAATGAGAAAACGAACAGAATTAAATGCAGCCGTCGAGTTACGGCTTTTCTAGGACTCAAGGTTAAAAACATACTAATAATAAATTAATTGTATTATAAACTCAATATGTGAGAGTCCGGGAACGGGTTGTGGTAGACCGATAAAAAACGTGGACCCATTGTTTTTTGTATTACGGTCCTAAAGGTCTACCACAACCCGCTCCCCAGATAATACAACAATGAAGCCCACGCCTAAACGTGAACGTCAAGTGTACTTTGCCGGGAAGCACTAAATGTGGTAGTTTTTAGGATCCTTCGAAATAAACTTTACGTTTTTATATCTTAATATGTCTTTTAGACAGTTTTATACCATAGGCATAGTTTTAAATTTATATGAATACATTTATGCAAACACCCCAAATGTAAGAACAATATTTTACATTCCATCACAATCTTCAAAATAAATAGCCATAAGTAAACAAAATCATCACAAGCCACTAATATACTCTTTCAAATTCTCATATATTATGATACTGTATTCTTATATATTATACGACTTCGATATCATAATATATGAGAATACAGTATCATAATATATAAAACTATAATCCCGGAAGCCGTAAAAGACTGGGACTATCGCATCAGAAAGAAACCTTTGTAAAGAAAATACGAACTAAACTAGCTCCGTCAACCGGTTCATTGTAATATTTTCTTACTTTTACATGTTGAAAAGAAATAGTTATGCTTAAAATAGGACTTCTCTCAGATACCCATGCTTGGTGGGATGATAAATATGCGGAATACTTTGCAGAATGTGATGAAATATGGCATGCAGGAGATATCGGATCGGACGGGCTGGCTGCACGGTTGGCTGCTTTGAAACCTTTCCGAGCGGTATATGGAAATATAGACGGGCAATCACTCCGGCTGGAATATCCCGAAGTGGCTCATTTTAAGGCGGAAGAAGTAAATGTGATGATGACGCATATAGGCGGCTATCCGGGCCGTTACAACCCGGCTATCCGCAAAGAATTGTACGATACCCGCCCGAACTTGTTCATAGCGGGTCATTCGCACATTCTGAAAGTCGCCTTCGACCAATCCCTGAATTGTTTATATATCAATCCGGGCGCAGCCGGCAAAAGCGGCTTCCATCAGGTCCGTACCCTTATCCGTTTTGTGATTGACGGCAAAAATATTAAAGACCTTGAAGTAATCGAACTGGGTATCCGATAAATACCCAGCCTACTTACCACAGCAGAAACTCTCTGCCAGTAAAATTGTGTTCTGAAGATAAGAGAATTCCTGTTCGAAATATTCACTGAATACACCGGTATGCAGGTTCTCTTCAATTTGTTTGGCTGTCCATAACTTGCCGCCAGCTCGCTTACACTGGTTAAACTGCTCCTCTGTACGGAGACAGATCACGTAAAGCGATACCAGATGTTTTACCTTCTCGTTCTCGAACGTATAACGTATCAGAAAACGGGGATTTACATCCTGCTGTTCGGCGAGTTCGCCAACCGATTCACGCACCGTACTTTCAATACTGTGCCTGAACAATACATAACTATGGAAAGGGTAATCAATCGTATCCGGAGATACGAACGCATCTTTACTCCTTTTCATCAGATAAAGCATTCCGTCATGAATGACGGCAATCCGGACGATCGGATGGTAGTACTTCTTAGGCAACGTGCGGCTGACCGAACGCGCAATACAACCAATAACCTTTCCTCCCTCATTCAACACCGGTAACCACATTTCTTTCTGTAAACTACCTTGCATCAACGATAAACGTACCTGCTCATAAAGAATGACCAGAACTCCAATCAATACCCCCAGTTCCCTGTAAAGGAAACGTTCCGCATGTACATTCTGCATCGTATCCGGAAGGATACTGTAAACCAGGATGACAAACAGATGTAATGTATACAAATTCTGAACCAGCTGGGCAATGAAATAGAATTCATTCAGCGTCGTACGCATTAAAGTCCGTTTATAAGTCGGGTGCTTTGAAGTCCTTATCTTTTTTAATACTGAGCGCCGGCTAAAACCGATAAACGCCAGTACTACGACCAACAGCACCTCCGTAATCAACGGAGAATAAATAAACAATACGGGCTCCAGTTTCAAGCAGAGAAAGACGGAATACAATACTAAAGTAATTGCAGAAGGCAACAATAAAAATTGATATACCTTATCCTTACTCAACACCTGATACAGAAAAATACATACAAAACAGAAGGTAACGCCGATAATGAAAGACAACAGATAAGAAAAATAATTATCCAAAAACATAAAAAGCAACAATGGCAACAGACCAACGGCTTGATTGTCTAATCCCTTCTTAACTTTGTTCATACCCTTTCCCCCTTTCTTCGCACTTTAAATATATAACAACCCACTTTGTTAAAAGTTTTGGTAATTAAACATGCTTTTCAGCGTGATAAGAGGAACGGACCAGCGGAGCGCTCTCTACCATACGAAAACCTTTTTCCAAAGCGATTGATTTATAGACATTAAACTGATCAGGGGTCACATACTCAGTTACTTGAATATTTTTTCTGGATGGTTGTAAATATTGACCAATTGTTAATACGGAAACACCTGCATCGAGCACATCGTCCATCAGACAGCATACTTCTTCGGGGGTTTCGCCCAAACCGACCATAATACCGGTCTTTGCCGTCGCACCTTGTCCGGCTATGCGTGACAGGACAGCCAGGCTGACATCGTATTTGGCTGCACTGCGAACCTGCGGGCTGATACGCCGCACGGTTTCCATATTATGCGATATAATCTCGGGAGCAGCTTCCACTACCTGATCTACCAGTTCAAGGCGTCCCTGAAAGTCAGGAATCAGGACTTCTACGGTGGTGGCCGGATTTACCTCTTTGATGGTCCGGATTGTATCCACCCAATGTTGGGCTCCCAAGTCAGGAAGATCATCGCGATCAACCGACGTTATCACTGCGTGTTTTAAGTTCATCAGGCGAATACTTTCCGCCACATTCGCCGGTTCTTTCGGGTCCAGCGGCAGCGGTTTGCCTGTTAGCGTGTTACAAAATCGACAGGAACGGGTACAGATATCGCCTGCAATCATAAACGTAGCAGTTCCCCGGCTCCAGCATTCTCCCATGTTCGGGCATTTTCCACTTGTACAAATGGTGTGCAGACAATGAGACTCAACAATACTTTTCGTCTTTGTAAACTGTTCGTTCCCACCAAGCCGGATCTTCAACCAATCCGGCTTTCTCACATGTTCTGACATTATAAGTTATCCAATAAAAAGTTAGACATCCTGGTATACAGATGATAACGGGTATTTCCTCCGTAAATACTGTGATTACGGTCTTTATAAACCTGCATATCGAACTGTTTACCGGCTTGTACCAATGCTTCTGCATAATCCATCGTCTGCTGGAAGTGTACATTATCGTCAGCAGTTCCGTGTACCAGCAACAGCTTACCCTGTAAGTCTTTTGCCAGCCGGATGGGCGATGTTGCAGCATAGCCCGAGAAGTTTTCTTTTGGCGTACGCATAAAACGTTCGGTATATACCGAGTCATAATATTTCCAGTCTGTCGGAGGAGCGACAGCGATACCGGCCTTGAATGTACCGTTACCTACGCTCATCGACATCAATGTGTTGTATCCGCCAAAGCTCCAGCCCCAGATGGCGATGCGTTTTGCATCCACATACGGCAGTTTGCCTAACGCCTGTGCTGCTTCCACCTGGTCTCTGGATTCCAAATCACCCATCCGCAAGTATGTACATTTGCGGAAGGCTTCACCACGTGCACCGGTTCCCCGGCCATCCACGCTGACTACGATGATTCCGTTCGCAGCCAGGTAATGTTCCCAGTCAAAACCATATTTGTCCAGTACTTGTTGCGAATTAGGACCACTATATTGTACCATCAACACCGGATATTTCTTCGATTCATCGAAATCGACCGGCTTAACGATCCAGGCATTCAACTCAATATCAGATGCTGTATGCACCTTGAAGAATTCTTTTTTAGAGAAAGATGTATTTGCCAATTTTTCTCTCAAAGCAGCATTATCCTGCAACACACGCAATACTTTTTTCGACTTTGTTTCGTTGACGGTAATCACTGCGGGAGTGTTTGCATTCGAATAATTATTGACAAAATAAGCATAGTTCGCGCTGAAGTCGGCACTGTTCGTCCCCTCTCCTTCCGACAGTTTTGTCTTTACGCCTTTCTGGTCAATCTTATAAACAGAACGACGCAACGGGCTCTCTTCAGCCGATTCATAATATACAACCTTAGTGGCATCGTCGTAACCAATCAGACGGGTTACGTCCCAGTTGCCTTTCGTTACCTGGCGTTGCATAACACCCGTCGGAGAATACAAATAAATATGGGAATAGCCATCCTGTTCGCTGACATACGTAAATCCGCTCGGATTGAAATGAATGGAAGTCAGCCATTCGGAATCCACATAGCATTTGTTCTCATCGCGAAGAATCAAACGGGATACGCCGCTCTTCGGATTCACATAATACATATTGAAAACATTCTGCTGACGGTTCAACGTCATGACAGCCAACTGGTCGGAATTGGTAGTAAAGGTAATTCTCGGAATATAATAATCACCTTCCACCGGCACTTTCAGTTCTTTGATATCTTTTGTCGCTACGCTATAAGAATGAACCGTTACTTTCGAATTATTCTCGCCTGCTTTCGGATACTTGAAATTATAATATCCCGGATACAGTCCGTTACCCCACATCTGCATGGAATATTCCGGCACTTCGCTTTCGTCGAAACGCACATAAGTCAGATATTCACTGTCGGGCGACCAGGCCATCAGGTTAGTCACAGCGAATTCTTCTTCATATACCCAATCGGTAATGCCGTTCAGTATTTTGTTCAGTTCACCGTCTTTGGTAACCTGTACTTCCGTATCATAGTCAAACTTACGAATCCATATATTATTATCCACGACATAAGCACACATGCGTCCGTCCGGCGAATAAGTCGGAATCATCTGCTTGTTCTTCGAATCGGAAACAGGCTTTACATAGTTACGGCGCACGTCATAATCGTACACCATCGCCTTGAAAGAACGACGGTAAATCGGTTCGGTTTCCCGCCAAACAAGGATATGATGGCCGGTACTGCTGATATCGTATCCGTCAAAATCATCGAATGTGGATTCACGGGCAGTCCGGGCATTGAACAACGTGTCCACCGGATTACCTGTACGATAGGAGTATTTGATAATCATACTCCGATCTTTATTCATTGCTGTATAATGTTCTCCATCCGGCAGCGACCGCATTTCACCAATAGCAGTTACCTGACGGAACTTTCCATCTGTAATTTCTTTTAAATCGACACGTTTGCTCCCGTTCTGAGCAGATACGCTTCCAATTATCGCCAATGAAAGCAAGAAACCAACACCCAATCGTCTCATGAATACTTTTATTTTATTTTGAATAGGCTGCAAAGTTAGTATTTTATCACGGTAAACCGTTCACCATTAAAGGTAAATTATGTACCGGAGCCTGGTTATCCGGGCATTTTATCATTAAATTAACCACCGGACATTGGTCATTAACCATTATAAATTACCTTTGCCCCATGGAAAACGTAAAACCTTATAATGATTTCGGAGATTTCCTGCGGAAAATATTCCCCTGTAAGGTACAGAAAATCTCTATAAATGCAGGCTTCACCTGTCCGAACCGCGATGGTTCGAAAGGATGGGGCGGCTGTACTTATTGTAATAATCAAACATTCAGTCCGGAGTATTGCCACACGGAAAAGAGTGTGACCGAACAGTTGGAAGAGGGAATCCGCTTCTTCTCCCGCAAATATCCGGAGATGAAATACCTCGCCTACTTCCAGGCTTACACCAATACATACGATGAACTCAGTTCGCTGAAAGCCAAATATGAAGAAGCGTTATCTTATCCCGGTGTAGTCGGGTTAATCGTCGGAACACGCCCGGACTGCATGCCGGATGCTTTGCTGGATTATTTCACGGCCCTTTCCCGGGAAAAGTTCGTCATGATAGAATACGGACTGGAAAGCACACTCGATAAAACGTTGCTCCGCATCAACCGCGGACATACCTATGAAGAGTCGGAAAACGCTATCCGCCGGACAGCCGGACGGGGCATTTACACCGGTGCCCACCTGATTCTGGGTTTACCGGGAGAAAGCAGGGATGAAATATTACATCATGCCGACCGGTTATCCGAATTGCCCGTAACCACTTTGAAACTGCATCAACTGCAACTGATTCGCAACACCCGCATGGCCAAAGAATATGCCGAACATCCTGAAGAGTTCCATCTTTATACGGCCGACGAATATATCGACCTGGTAATCGACTTCATAGAAAAATTAAACCCCTCTATTGTGGTAGAGAGGTTTGTATCGCAATCCCCGAAAGAGCTGTTGATCGCTCCCGACTGGGGACTTAAGAACTTCGAATTTACTGCGAAAGTAAATAAGCGTATTGCCGAAAGAAATGCACGGCAAGGACGATTATTTATTCCTTTTTCTTAGGAGCCAGTTCCCCATAGAATGTGATGTTCTGTTTGTTGACAGGCGTCACATTGATTGTCGCGGAACCATTTGAGAACACCTGCACACTGAATGCAAAGGTATCGTCATCGCTTCGGGTACGAAACTGTATTTGAGCGGTTCCTTTCTTATTAAAAGAACATTGATAATCGGTAATTGATTCTTCGAAACGTAACCCGTCACCGCCACCATAAGGAGCCGAATAAGCCCTTCCGAAATAAGGAAGATAGGAAATAACCGAGTCACCGCGCATTTCCAAAGAGTAGGGAGACGTCAGATTGAGTGAACGTCCTCCCATGGGTATCGCACGATTTACATCTATTGTAAACCGTTTACTATCTATTAATTCTTTAACGTCATTTGCCTTCTGCTCCCGCTTTTCCTTTTTACTTTGAGCATAAAGGGATTGCCCTGCTAATAAAAGGACAATCCCTAATAACCAGAATAACCTAACATTCTTCATAACCTTAAATAAATAACACACATTTTGCTTCTATATATAAGACAATCAGAACAGACCAAAGGTTTACCTTCCGTTCGTTAAATTAACACAACAAACGGTTAACAAAACATTACTGTTATATTCTATCATCAATTAAAAACCAAAGCACTTGCGTATGTCCGTCAACTTTACGTAATTTGTCTACTCATTTTTCTGAATCAGATTAAACAAATTTATGGAGAAAAAACATCAGTATCAAGGCTTAACCAAACAAGAAGTAGAAGAAAGCAGGCGCCTTCACGGCGAAAATATCCTCACTCCACCAGAGAAAGCCTCTCTCTGGAGTCAATTCCTCGAAAAGTTTAATGATCCGATCATCAAGATCCTGCTGGTAGCATGGTTGTTATCAATGATTATTGCCGGCGTACATTGCTGGGGACCGGAAGCGAAAGGGTTTACCGCTTTCCTGGAGCCGATCGGTATATTCTTTGCCATCATGCTGGCATCCTGTGTCGGCTTTTTCTTCGAACTGAAGGCCAACAAAGCATTCGATGTGCTGAATACCGTCAATGACGATACACTGGTCAAAGTGATCCGCGAAGGAAATATCTGCCAGGTAACCAAAAAAGAAGTCGTTGTCGGCGACATCGTCGTACTGGAAACCGGAGAGGAGATTCCTGCCGACGGTCATTTGCTGGAAGCTATATCTTTGCAAATCAACGAATCGACACTGACCGGGGAACCAATTATCAGTAAAACAACCAACGAAACCGAATTCGATCCTGAAGCGACCTATCCGTCCAATATGGTCATGCGGGGAACAACTGTTGTCGACGGGCATGGAGTCATGAAAGTCGAACTGGTGGGAGACGCTACCGGATATGGTAAAGTATATGAAGGTTCGCAGATTGAAAGCGACATAGAGACTCCGCTCCAAATACAGCTGAAAGGACTTGCCGCCGTAATCAGTAAAGGAGGGTATACGGTTGCCGGGCTTACTTTTATTGCCTTGCTGATCAAATTATTACTCGGTTCATCGGGTATGCCGGTCATGGATCTGATCTCCCATATACTGAATATCTTCATGATAGCAGTAACCCTGATCGTAGTTTCCGTTCCTGAAGGTTTGCCGATGAGCGTAACCCTCAGCCTTGCCCTGAGTATGAACCGCATGCTCAAGACAAACAACCTGGTCCGCAAAATGCATGCCTGCGAAACGATGGGGGCGACTACGGTTATCTGTACCGACAAAACCGGTACGCTGACACAAAACCAAATGCAGGTTTACCAGACCAATTTCTATAATCTCAAAGACCAGAAACTGGGAGACGATGAACTAAGCAACCTTATTAAGGAAGGTATTTCCGCTAACTCGACCGCCTTCCTCGACTTCTCGGAAGAGAAAGTAAAGACATTAGGCAACCCTACCGAAGCAGCTTTATTGCTTTGGCTGAACAGCCAGCAACAAAACTACCTGACATTAAGGGAAGAAGCGCCGGTCATGGACCAGCTGACCTTCTCGACCGAACGGAAATATATGGCGACAGTCGTTAAGTCGCCGCTATTGGGTAAAAAAGTGCTGTACGTAAAAGGGGCACCGGAAATTGTACTGGCAAACAGCCAACGTGTAGCCATTGACAACACTTATAAACCGGTAGATGCCTGCAAGGCTGATATTGAAAAACAACTGCTGGATTATCAGAATCAAGCCATGCGTACACTCGGTTTTGCTTATCAGATTATTGAAGACGGACAGGACGAATCGTTCTTCGTCAATGGCCGCCTGCATAATACCGACCTGACCTATCTGGGAATCGTTGCGATCTCCGACCCTGTCCGTGCAGATGTTCCGGCCGCCGTACAAAGCTGTCTGAATGCTGGTATTGATGTAAAGATCGTAACCGGTGATACTCCTGGTACCGCCCGTGAGATTGGCCGTCAGATCGGAACCTGGAAACCGGAAGATACCGACCGCAACATCATCACAGGTCCGGGCTTTGAAGCACTGACCGACGAAGAAGTGCTCGACCGGGTACTGGATCTGAAAATCATGTGCCGCGCCCGTCCTACCGACAAACAACGCCTGGTGCAGTTATTACAGAAGAAAGGTGCCGTAGTTGCCGTAACCGGCGACGGAACCAACGATGCTCCGGCCCTGAAAGCCGCCCAGGTGGGTCTTTCCATGGGAGACGGAACCTCTGTTGCCAAAGAAGCCAGCGACATCACGATCCTGGATAACTCCTTCGGAAGTATCACACGTGCCGTAATGTGGGGACGTTCCTTGTATCGTAATATCCAGAAGTTTCTCTTATTCCAGTTAACCATCAACGTGGCAGCCTGTCTGATCGTGCTGCTGGGTTCGCTGTTCGGGACCGAATCACCGCTTACCATCACACAGATGTTATGGGTAAACCTGATCATGGATACATTTGCCGCCGGAGCATTGGCCTCCCTCCCCCCTAACGAACGGGTTATGAAGGATAAACCCCGCCGGAGCGGAAAAGATGGCGATTTTATCATCACCCGGCCGATGGCATACAATATCTTCGGAGTAGGTATTGCTTTCGTGCTGATCCTAATGGGAGTATTATACTATTTCCATGCACAGACAGGACTGACGCCGCATGACTTGTCGTGGTTCTTCAGCTTCTTTGTAATGCTTCAGTTCTGGAATATGTTCAATGCCAAGGCATTTATGGAAGGCCGTTCAGCATTCGCCAACCTGAAAGAGAGTAAGAGCTTCCTGTTTGTAGCCCTACTTATCCTTATCGGTCAGTATCTGATCGTTACGTTTGGCGGAGAGATGTTCAATGTGGTTCCTTTGTCTTTAAAAGACTGGGGTATCATTATCGGTTCCAGCTCGCTGGTTCTCTGGATAGGTGAAATTGCACGAGGCATCAGCCGGCTTACTAAGAAGTAAGCCGGAATAAACAAATTCTGAGAATAACTTGCTGAGCTTGATTATAATATTTACATTTGCTCAAATAGAAAACAAAAAGATATATGGAAATAGAAATAAAGCACGGAACAGAGACAGTAATCTGTCTTTCCGGACAGCTGGATACACTCAGTTCGCCCGATCTGGAAAAAGAGATTACCAATATACTTGAAGGTAATGCGCAAAACGTGGTGCTTGACGGTGGAAAACTCACATATATCAGCAGTGCCGGACTTCGCTTGCTTCTCATTCTGCAAAAAAAAATGAGCCAGAAAGGCGGAACATTTGTATTGAGGAATATCCAGGACAGCATTATGGAGATATTCAAAATAACAGGTTTCTCTTCTTTTCTTACCATTGAATAACAAGATTCAAACTCCGGTAGAATGACCAGCACACTACACATTAAGAATAATCCGGAACAACTTGCGCTCCTGTATGATTTTCTGGAAATACAGGCCAAGAGTTGCGGAATTGACTCAGCACTGCTGATGCAGATAAAGCTGGCGATGGATGAGGCTGTAACAAATGTTATTCAATATGCATATCCCGGTATAGAAGGAGATATAAGCATTGATATGGGGTGCGACGACGGACTATTGAAAATAGTCATAACCGACAACGGCATCCCATTTAACCCTTTGGAAACGCGGGAGCCGGATATTACACTTCCATTGGAAGAACGCCCGATCGGCGGACTAGGCATCTTTTTGGTAAAACAACTGATGACAGATGTCAGATACGACCGTTCCGAAGGAAAGAATAGATTAACAATGACCAAAGAAATTCAGTAATATGGCCGACTTCGATATAAAAGAGATAGCTTCCCTCAAAAGACAGCTGCGCATCATAGAAAAACTGACGCTGGCAGGTTGGATACTCATCATTGCGGGTTTCTACTATGACTGGGACACAGTTCCCGGCATCATGCTGGTCGTGCAGATCGTTCTTTATATATTAAAAGGACGCCTACGGAAGAAGCTGAAACAAAAAGAATATCTGGCCAAAATAGTGGAAGAACGTACCATCGAACTCCGTATCCAGCGGGATCAGGTACTGAAAGAATCCGAAAAGTTGTCGCAAGCGCTGGATGCCCTTGCCAAGGCACAGGACGAACTGGTTCGAAAAGAGAAACTGGCTACTGTAGGGCAACTTACACAAGGGTTGGTGGACCGTATCCTGAATCCGGTGAACTACATCAATAACTTTGCCGGCCTGTCGGCGAACCTGATCAAAGACCTGAAAGACAACATCACGAACGAGCAATCTGTCATGACGAAAGAAATCTATGAAGACAGCATCGAAATACTCGACATGATAGAAGGCAACCTGCAAAAGATCAATGAACATGGTTGCAACACCGTCCGCATTGTCAAAGCGATGGAAGATTTGTTGAAAGACCGGCACGGCGATGTGACTTCGACCGACCTGTGCGACCTGTGCAAAGTAAACGTCGATGTCCTTAACAAACTATTCAAAAAAGAAATTGAAGAAAATCAGATACAGATACATATTGAATGCCCCGAAAAGCCGGTTATGGCTGAAATTAATATCGAACAGATGAACAAGGCACTGGGCAGCATTCTTAAAAACAGTATTTATGCATTGCTCCGTAAACTGCAAAAACAAAGTTTCTCTCCTTTTATCACTATAAAACTGGAAGAAAGAGGCAACAATACTGTATTTATCAGTATCTATGACAACGGGATCGGTATCGAAGACAGTATCAAGGACAAGATATTCGAACCATTCTTTACAACCAAACCTTCTGCCGAAGCAGCCGGTGTCGGGTTGTATCTCTGCCGTGAAGTTATCCTCAACCACCAGGGTTCGATCCTGGCGAAAAGCGAAAAGGATAGCTATACAGAATTCTTAATTACAATTCCTATCAGTCAAAAAAGGATTAACAATGAATGAGAACACCCAAAAAGAAATTGAGAAGCTGAGGAAACAGATCAGCCAGCAGGAAAAGATGGCTTCACTCGGATTATTGAGTGCCGGCATTGCACATGAGATACAGAATCCTCTTAATTTCGTGATCAATTTCAGCAAAGTTTCGCAGAAGTTACTAAAGGATATGCAGGAAGTCCTGGATGAACTCGGAGACGCATTACCGGAAGACTCAGTCGAAGAGATCAAAGAGATCATGTCTGACCTGGAAGGTAATATGAACAAGATAGAGGAGAACGGCAACCGGGCTTCGGGAATTGTGCGTGGCATCCTGCTTTATTCACGCGGCAAAGACGACGAATATATCCCGACCGACCTGCATCAGCTAACCAAAGAATATGTATGGCTTTCTTACCATGCAGTCAAGGCAAACAACAAAAGTTTCAATGTCGCGATACAGGAAGAGTATGCCGTCGACCTGCCATTAGTAAAAGTTATTCCGCAGGATTTCAGCCGCGCCATACTCAACCTGATGAACAATGCCTGCTACGCCGTATTCAGCAAGTCGAAAGAGATAGCCGATGCGACCTATCAGCCAACCATCAGGATATGCCTGAAAAAAGAGGGTGACCGTATAAACCTGAGCATAGAAGACAACGGACAAGGAATTTCGGAAGAGACAAAAAAGAAACTCTATACGCCTTTCTTCACGACAAAACCGATCGGTGAAGGCACCGGTCTCGGATTGTCGATCACTAAATCGATTATCGAACAAAAACATAACGGTACGATCGGAATGGATTCACGCCCCGGCGAATATACCCGTTTTACTATTTCTATTCCTATCCAACAATAACAGAGACAAAAGTCATGGCTATAAAAATATTAAGTGTAGACGATGAATTAGACCTGGAAAGGTTGCTTACCCAATATTTCCGTCGCAAGATAAAGAAAGGAGAATATGAATTCTATTTTGCGCACAACGGACTGGAAGCACTTCAACTGATGCTTGTCCAACCGGATTTCGATGTGATACTAAGTGACATCAATATGCCGGAAATGGACGGACTGACCTTGCTTGCCAAAATCAACGAAATGCAAAATCCGGCTCTAAAATGCATCATGGTTTCAGCCTACGGAGATATGGACAATATCCGTAGTGCCATGAATCAGGGAGCATTCGACTTCACGACCAAACCGATCAATCTGGAAGACCTGGAACGTACGATCGAAAAAGCAGCCGAACAAATATCATTCATCAAAAAAGCACAGCAGGAGCATTCGCAACTGGAATCCATCCGTAACGACCTTCACATCGCCCAGGAGATTCAGCAAACGATCCTGCCGAAAACATTTCCTCCGTTTCCCGAACTGAAAACGTTCGATATCTATGCCTATATGAATGCGGCAAAATATGTGGGAGGCGACTTCTACGATTTCTTCCGCATAGATCAGGACCGTTTGGGATTTGTTATTGCAGACGTTGCCGGCAAAGGTGTCCCGGCTGCCATCTTTATGGCGATCAGCCGGACTGTTATCCGGACAATTGCACTGACGGAAAACTCGGCAGCCATGTGCATGCAACGCTCAAATACGTTCCTTTGCCAGGAGAACGTTAATGAAATGTTCGTAACAGCGTTTTACGGAATACTGAACCTGAATACCGGTCTTGTAACCTATTGTAATGCCGGTCATAATCCACCGGTTCTAATGAAGGCAGATAACACGGTTGTATCAGTCCCGCTCACAAACGACTTTATATTGGGCGGCGTAGAAAACATGACTTATCACGAAAAGACTTTGCAGTTATCGCCCGGCGACAACCTGCTGCTCTATACGGACGGAATAACAGAAGCGATGAATACCTGCCACGAACAGTACAGCGAAAAACGTTTGCTGGAAAACTGCCGGGAGTTGATCGGAAAGAGTCCCAAAGAAATTGTAGACAGAATAACGGAAACGGTAGGAAAATTCGTTGTAGGAGCCGTACAATCGGATGATATCACCTTGTTGTCTATTACCTATCAGGGATAAAAGACTTCCACAGAATAGTAAAAAGGAGATGCCCCGGTCGGAACATCTCCTTTTTTATATACATTATATATATGTACTTATTTCAGTAAAGCATCACGGATACCCATGAGCTCTGCATTAGCAGCTCTGGCATCCTGGATAGTTCCGACTTTTTCCTTCAACGGGCTGATAGTTGTACCCAGCTGTTGCAGGTCTGGATAATAAGAAGCCAGGTCGGCTACTACTTCTTCCAGCATAGTCACACGTTTCAGCATATTATCAGAAAGTCCGGCAGATGTAGCATCCCCTTTGATAACCAATGTCGGGTTAGCAAGCAGACAAGCATATTCAGCAGAAGAGGCACCTAAGATTTCAATCTGTACATCAATCTTGTTTTCGGCAGCCATCTTGTCGATGATCTTATCTTCCTGTGCATTCATGAAAGCCTGCAACTGTTCTTTGGTTGCATCTTTCGGAGCTTCCTCTTTCAGTATATCGAGTACAAAAGAAACATTCAGGTCTGTAGCCAGTTTTACAATGGCTCCTTCTACTTCTGCTGTAGGCTGACCGATCGCTTTCAACACATTGTAATCAGCCATATACATACCGAGTGCACGCGCTTTTTGTGTAGCAGTACTTAGTTCAGCAGCTTTAGCAACAGGCAGCATATAAGTTAAATCACCCACTTTTACCTGAACTTCACCGCTGGACAAACGATAAGGAATTTCTGACTCCGGCATATCAGCCAGGAATTTAACAGTTTCCTGTTTTACTTCTTCAGTTAACAAATCTTTCGGCGCTTTACCTGCTATAACGGCAGCTTCTTCCGTCTTTTCAGCTTCATTTGATTTTTTAGCTCCGTTGCAGGAAATCATGCCCACCATTAATGCGGCTATTGCAAGCACGCTTAATACACTCTTTTTCATATGTAAATAAATTGCGCTCCCTATCTCAAGAGAGCCGTTTAAACCATTA